>JGI20214J51088_10000688_pt1 | contig 23331 bp, 19 predicted proteins | sample WetSurMetagenome_FD_51088 | JGI IMG/M metagenome (IMG submission 51088) | reverse complement strand
ATAGGGATCCCCGATCTGAACGTGACCCGCAGGCGTCGATTCCGAATAGATCTCACTCGAAGCCGTCACTCCGTGAATGCCGTCCTTCCCCACGCGACCCCCGCACATGATGATCAAATCACCCGGTTCCGGACGCTTCAGATCGGTGGCCTCGCCGAGGATTTGCCGGGGCATGATGCCGAGCGATGCCACAAAGACGAGGCATTTGCCGAGATAGGACGGGTGGAAGAAGAGATTGCCGAAAGGCGTTGGGACACCGTGCTTGTTGCCACCGTCCTTGACCCCCTCAACCACACCATCAAGCAACCGCCGCGGATGGAGGTGCGGCCGCAGCGGACCTTCATAGTCCCTGGGGCCGACGCAGTAACCGTACAATCCGGCGAGAAGACGGGCTCCTTTTCCGGTCCCCATGATATCTCGATAGATCCCGACGATACCGGTTATCGCTCCGCCGTAGGCTTCCATGTTGGAGGGGCTGTTGTGAGTCTCTCCGGTGATCGAATAGTTGTGGTATTCATCAAAGCGGGCGATTCCTGCATTATCCCAGAGGACTGAAACGACCCAGTCTTTCTCTTCCATAATGGCAAGCGTGGGCTTTTCGATACAGGTCTTGAAGAGGCTGTCCATGACCTCCGTTTGCCCAGTCCCCGAGTCGAGGTAATGGAATTTACCCCGGAAGGTATTGTGATTGCAGTGGTCGCTTCGGGCTTGAGAAATCGCCTCCAGCTCAACGTCGGTGGGGAAGGACAGGCCAACGGTATGGCGCGCCTTCAGCACTTCCGGTCGCAGAAAATATTGCCTGATGACTGGAACGTCCAAGGGGTTGAGCGCCAGGTTTCGTTCCTCACTGAGCGTTATCAGATCGGAATCCGAGGCAATAGGAATCTCCTTGACCGATGGAGTGTGAGCCAGCAGGACCCGAGGCAATATCAGCCCGATCCCATCTTGGCGATCCCATTCAGAGCCGGCATAGATCCGCCAATGCTGGATGATGTCATTCGCAAGCAACGCTTGAGCAATGGTCTCGACCTGGCGCCGGTCAAGCAGCGTGTCCTTCAGCGTGTACAACTTGGAGGTGTAGGCCGCATGGTCCACCGGCAGGGCTTTTCCCAGATAGTCCGCCATGGCTTCGATGGCCACGCTCCCGGCTGTGTCTCTGACTCCCGGGCGAAACCCAACCCAGATGGCCCAGTCAAAATCTTGCGCCAACGGTTGATAGCCGGATTCCTGGATCACTGGGTTGGTGAATATCTCTTTCCGGACGGCCTCCAGTTCTTCAGTCGAGAGATCGGTGTCCAGAGTGAGGACATGAATGACCCGAGCCTGCCCAACATCCCAGCCGAAATAGTCGTGGATCCTCCTACAAAGGGTAGCCCCTTCAGCATCGAAGAGGTGTTTCTTGAGGGTAATTTCCAGTCTGGCGGCCATACCGTGAACCCTTTTTCAATTCATTCCTAGAGAGTCAGCAGCTTGAAGGCTATGGCAATAAGAATCAATCCACCCGCCGTTTCCATCCTTCGACCAAAAGCCGCAGAAAGTCGATTGCCCAGCCTCATGGCAACCCACGTCATGGTGCAAGCGACGATGCCGATGACCGTTGCCGCAAAAAACAGGCCCTCCCCGAGGATTCCAAGGCCGAAACCTACTCCCAGGGCATCCATACTGGTGGCAAAAGAAAGTGCAACGAGACTGAATCCCCTGGTGGGGTCCGCGCATTCCCGGGACTGCTTGTCTTCTTCCGGGCCGAGGCTTTCATAGGTCATCTTGCCGCCGATCAGAGCAAGGAGTCCGAAGGCAACCCAGGGGGCCCAATCGCGAGCAAATCCCACCAGGTTTTGACCAATGAAACAACCGATGAGCGGCATCAGAAACTGAAACAAACCGAAGTGGAAGGAGAGTCGAAAAACCTGGCGCGGTAAGCAAAAGCGCGTTCCCACACCCAAACCGACGGCAAAGGCATCACAACCAAGCGCCACTGATATGAAGAGGGTTTCAACCGTCTGCAAAGTCTATCTCAAACCACGGCAGCTAAGTGAAGTAGCAGCCATAGTCGGTCCCGTAGGATTCGTAATTTCTGGCCAATTCCCCCAGGAGTCTTTCCGTATCCCGGTCAAGGTTCAGAAATTTCACTCCCATTCCCCGGGGGGAAAGCGAATCAGCCGGGCCGTGGATGTTTGTCCAGACTACTTCCCCATTCATTCTGACGGGATTTTTGAACCCGGGAAACTTCAAAGCCAGCTTCACTTTGGCATAAAGCTGAGCAGGATGCTGGCAAAAGACCAGCATCCCCCCATCGTTGAAGTGAACGGAGGTCCCGCTGAAGACTTTATCCTCGACGACAAAAGTGACCTGGCAGGGACCAGCCTTTTCCGGCGGTTTCTCTCCGGGCGAATGATTTTCCTTGCTGACCATGGCCGTCTCTATGAACGCAGCGTGGCGTGAAATTGACCCAGCACTCTTTCCACCAGTCTCCCGTGGATCTCATTGACTTCAGTATCGGTCAAACTGCGGTCGCCTGACCGGTAAACCAATCGGTAACCCACGCTCTTTTTCCCCGGGTTCAGCTGCGGATTTCGGTAAATGTCGAAGATCTCGATTTGTTCCAGCATGGGTTCTCGCAGTTGCCGGAGAAAATCCCAGAGCTCTTGAACGGGAAGAGACTCATCTATGATTAGCGCCATGTCTCTCGACACTGAGGGAAACTTGGGAAGGCTTCGGTACCGGGAGTGGGGGCGCTTGAGTTGGAAAACTCGTTCAAAATCGATTTCGAAAAGAAAGACCTTCTTCTTCAGGTCGAAGGCATTTTCGACTCGAGAATGCACTTTTCCGAGAGCTCCCAGAACGGATCCTTCGCAGCAAATGGACGCAGCATGCAATGAATCCAGGTATGGCGGCACGTCTTCCGCCTCAAAGGTGACTCCCGTTACGTGGAAAAGATCCAACATCTCCTCAACCACACCTTTGAGATCGGCATAGTCGACATCTCCCTGCCCTCCATAAAGCGTTTGGGGAAAGCGAGTCCCGCTCATGAACCCGGCAACATAGTGGGGCTCGACGGGGAGCACGTCTCCCTTACTGGGAAGAAAGACCTTACTCAGTTCAAACATCCGCAGGTCGTCATTGCCGTGGTCAAAATTGTGGCGGGCCGTTTGCAACAGGCCGGGAACCAGGGTAGTCCGCATAACCCGCTGGTCCTCACTGAGCGGATTCAGGACCCGAATCGGGTTCCTCCTCGGGTCAGCTTCCGAGAGTCCAAGCATGTTCAAGGATTCCTGAGAAATGAAGGAGTAATTCAGTACTTCATAGAATCCCGCTCCCTGCAGGACCGTTTTGATCTCCTGCCTCAGACTCAAGTGAGGGTCGGCAGGTGCCGCCGCGATGGATGCTTCAGGGCTGGTTACAGGAACCCGGTCGAAACCGACGAGCCGCGCAACTTCCTCGGCCAGATCGACCTCTCGTGTCAGATCAGGGCGAAAGGACGGCACTCTCACCCGAAGCCTATGACTGTCAACCGGTTCGACCTTCAGCTCAATGCTGCGAAGGACCTCTTCCATTGCCGAAGCCGAGAGGTCGGTCCCCAGAAAACGGTTGGTGCGATCCACATCGATGTCCACCACGGAGGTGGCGACGGGGCATGGATAGACATCAATCCGCCCCCTGGCGATCTCTCCACCACCCAACTCCAGCATCAATTGGGCCGCTCGGTCGAGGGCTCGAATCACCCCCTCGGGGTCGACGCCCCGCTCGAATCGGTAGCTGGACTCGGAACGGAGCCCCAATTTTTTACTGCTCCTGCGAATCCCTCGGGGCTCAAAAAAGGCGCTCTCAATGAGCACTCTGGAAGTCCGGGGAGTGATCTCAGAGTCCAACCCACCCATGATCCCGGCAATGGCCACCGGTCCCTCGCCGTCGCAGATGAGCAGGGTATCGTCAAAAAGGGTGCGCTCGGCCCCATCAAGAGTGGTGAACCGTTCTCCCTGCCCTGCCCTGCGGACAACAATCCGATGTTCCCTTAGGAGATCGAAATCGAAAGCATGCAGGGGCTGTCCCATCTCCATGAGGACATAGTTGGTAACATCGACGATGTTATTGATAGCCCGAAGCCCGACCGCTTCCAGGCGCTCACGCAGCCACTGAGGAGAGGGACCCACGGTTAGGCCTTCTACGATGCGGGCCGCATATCGGGGGCACCCCTCGGGGTCGTCAATAGCAATTGAGGCAAGGGTGGTGATGTCCGGACCCGTTTCGACAAAAGAGACAGCAGGATAGCGCAGAGGGCATTCACCGATCGCTGCAACCTCTCGGGCAATGCCGAGCATCGAAAGGCAGTCGCTCCGATTGGGAGTGACCGCAATGTCGATGATTTGATCGTCAATTCCCAGGGCTTCACGAACGGAGACCCCAAGCGGGGTATCCTCGGGCAAAACCCAAATACCGCTCGCATCCTCTCCGACGCCCAATTCTTTCTGCGAACAGAGCATTCCCTGAGAAAACTGGCCGCGGATCTGTGTTTCCTGAATGGCCATGCCGCTTGGCAGCTGTGCCCCTGGAAGAGCAAGCAGGCCGATCTGCCCTTCCTTGACGTTGGGTGCGCCACAGACAACGCGGTAGCTGGTCAGGCCATCCGACACCTCGCAAAGGGACAGGTGATCCGCATTGGGATGGCGTCGAACGGAGCCGAGCTTCACGGTCAGGACTCGCTCCAGGAAGGCATTGCGCCACCGCACAGCCTCGACTTCGAGCCCCACCATGGTCAGACGGTGAGCCAATTCTTCGACCGACAAAGAAACATCCACATAATTTCGGAGCCACTCGACACTCACAAACATCTTCTCGTTACCTCTTCCTCATCTCAGCTGATCGGTGCCCTGGATTCATTGTTCAAGGATTGCGGGTCGCGGGGATAATGGCTTGGTGGATCAGAGTCAAGTCAAGGGGAACGGGGTTGGCACTCCCTTGTCACAAGCCTAGAATTGCCGCAGAAAACGAAGATCGTTTTCAAAAAAGAGGCGCAAGTCGTCGATCCCGAATTTCAACATGGCAATTCGTTCGATTCCCATTCCAAAAGCAAAACCGGTCACCCGGTCAGGATCGTATCCGACCATCTTGAAGACTTCCGGGTCAACCATTCCCGATCCAAGGATTTCCAACCATCCGGTCTGCGAACAGACTCGGCACCCCTGCCCGCGGCACATCACGCATGCGATATCCACTTCAGCACTGGGCTCGGTAAATGGGAAAAAGCTGGGTCTGAACCGCAAGGCAACATCAGAACCGAACATCTGATGCACAAAAATAGTCAGAATCCCTTTGAGATCGCCGAAAGAGATATCCTCACCGACCATCAGGCCCTCGACCTGGTGGAACATGGGGGTGTGCGTGGCATCCGAATCACACCGGTAGGTCCTGCCCGGGGCGATGATCCGTAGCGGTGGGCGGCGCTTCTCCATGACCCGGACCTGAAGGGGGGACGTGTGGGTGCGCAGGACAACCTCATCCGAGATGTAGAAAGTATCCTGCATGTCCCGGGCGGGATGATCCTTGGGGATATTCAGCGCTTCGAAATTGTAGTAATCGAGTTCGACTTCGGGTCCCTCTACGGTCTCAAAACCCAATGAGTTAAATATTTTGGAGCATTCGAGGGCAATCTGGGTAACCGGGTGTAAACGTCCGCGCAGGGGCCACCGTCCCGGAACGGTCACATCGAGCTGCTCTCGGCCTTCGAGCAACCTCCGTTTGGCCCTCTCAACCGCAGCCGAAAGACTGCTTTCAAGCTCCAGCTTGGCCTCGTTGAGCAGCTTTCCGGCGGCAGGGCGATCCTTTTCGGGAACTTTCCCCAATTCTTTGAAGAGCTGGGTCAGATCTCCCTTTCTCCCCAGGTAGCGAATACGAAGAGCATCCAGTTCCTGGAGATCGTCTGCCGCGATCGAGATGGCAAGGGCCGCTGCGCTCAGGACCGTGCGAACCGCTTCTTCCATGTTTAGGCCGCTTCTTTCGCGATCTGAGCCAACCGGGCAAAAGCCTGCGGGTCGGTTATTGCCAGAGAAGCCAGCACTTTTCTGTCAAGAATAACATTGGCCTTTTTCAGACCGTTCATGAACCGCGAATAGCTCAGCTCATGGAGTCGCGCCGCCGCGTTAATGCGCATGATCCAGAGACTGCGAAAGGTGCGCTTGCGCACTTTCCGGTCACGATATGCGAACTTAAGGGCACGATCCACCGTTTCGGTAGCGGTCCTGAATAGTTTCCCCCGACCACCCCGAAATCCTTTGGCCATATCCAGGATTTTTTTGCGACGCTGGCGTGATTTAACAGCCTTTTTTACCCTCGCCATGAATCTCTACTCCTAACTTGACAGTACGGGAATTTCCCATTTTTCAACGCAAAGACGCGGAAAAAGAACCTCTCCTGCCACTCCCTGCGTCCTCTGCGTTTCTAAAGTGCAACTATCCGGTGTAGTCCGCAGGGCGCGAACCATGAACGACTAAAGATAAGGAAGCATTTTCCTGAGGGCCCCGACATTAATGGCATCAACCACTGTGGTCTGCCGCAGACGGCGTTTTCGCTGGCGGCTTTTCTTGGTCAGGATGTGACTCTTGTATGCTCTTGCTCGAACGAACTTTCCCGTTCCGGTTCGTTTAAAACGTTTCGCCGCTGCTCGGTTGGTTCTTATCTTGGGCATTGCAGTCTCCATAACATACGGCACGATTGGCCGGTTTTCCATCAAGACTCTGCTTCGTGTTCCCGCAGGGTCTTCTTGAGCGAAAGCGGACCGTTCCCGGAGACATGATCCGCGCAATTGAGTAGCCCGGCCTGGCTTTTGAGCCCCGGAACCTAAAGCGGCGGGAAATGACCCGTGTCTGTGCGATCGCAAAATAGAAAAAGGGAAATGTATTGACGTCCAGGGGATGTGTCAAGCTTTTTTTCTTGAGGCCCTGCTACTTGGGAGCCAAAATCATGACCATGTTGCGACCTTCCATTTTGGGCGACTGTTCCACAACAGCGTCTTCTTTGAGCTCTTCCCTGATCCGTTCCAAAACCTTCATCCCCAATTCGGTATAAGCGATCTCCCGACCCCGAAACAGGATGGTGACCTTGGCCTTGTCTTTTTGCCCAAGAAAACGCTTGATGTTGCGAATCTTGACCAGCAGATCGTGCTCATCGGTCTTCGGACGGACTTTGACCTCTTTTACCTGGATGACAGTTTGTTTTTTCTTCGCCTCCTGAGTCCGTTTGTTTTGCTGGTACTTGAATTTGCCAAAATCCATGATCTTGCAGACCGGCGGATCTGCATTCGGGGCCACCTCGACAAGATCCAGCTCTTCTTGAGCAGCCAATTCCAGGGCCTTCTTCAACGATAAAACCCCCAGTTGCTGGCCTTCCTGCCCAATTACCCGAACTTCCGGGGCGCGAATTTTCTCGTTGATATTGATCTGTTTCTCCAGGACGTTAACCTCCTTTCCGATCGGTGTACCCTTCTGCTTATAACCCCTAGATTATTCCCAGTCCGACTTTGCCCTTCGTGGCATCCAGGCATTCCTTTTCAATCAGTCCTGCAAAGACCTCCGGAGTCATCGTCTCCAGTTGTGTTCCGTCACGCCGTCTCGGGCTGATGCTCCCGGCCGCCACTTCACGGTCTCCAATCACCAGCATGTAGGGGATCTTTTGAACCTGTGCCTCGCGGATCTTATAGCCCAACTTCTCATTCCGATCGTCGAGTTCCACCCGCACTCCCAGGTCCCTGAGCCTTTCGTGAGTGAGCTTCGCAAAATCCAGTTGGACATCGGACACGGTTACGACAATCGCCTGCACCGGCGCCAACCACGTCGGGAAAGCACCCGCAAAGTGCTCTATCAGAACGCCCAGGAAGCGCTCGATCGCTCCCAAAATCACCCGGTGCACCATTACCGGACGATGGCGCTGGCCGTCAACTCCAATGTACGTCAAATCAAACCGTTCGGGTAAGGTAAAATCGCACTGAATGGTGGCGCATTGCCACCGGCGATCGAGAGCATCGCGCAATTTGACGTCGATTTTCGGGCCGTAGAAAGCACCCTCGCCCTCGCAAATGGTGAATGGGATCCCCTTGTCGCTAATGGCACCGATCAACGCATTCGTGGCCCGCTCCCAATCCTGGTCCGTCCCGATGGATCCCTCGGGCCGCGTGCTGATCTCCATGTCATAGGAGAACCCGAAAATCCCCATCACCTCGATCACGAAATCGATGATGTCCTGGATCTCCTTATGGAGCTGCTCGGGCATACAGAGGATATGGGCGTCATCCTGAGTGAACTGCCGCACCCGCAAGAGACCGTGCAGGACCCCGGACTTCTCGTGGCGGTGCACGGTGCCCAACTCGAAAAAGCGCAGGGGCAGGTCGCGGTAGCTCCTGATCTTGGACTTGTAAATGATCATATGAGAGAGGCAGTTCATGGGCTTAATCCCGTATGACTGCTCTTCGATCTCGGTGAAGTACATGTTCTCACGGTAATGATCAAAGTGACCGGAGCGTTTCCACAGATCGGTTTTCAGCAGAGTCGGTCCCATCACAATCTGATATCCACGGCGGAGATGCTCGCGTTTTTCGAAAGCCTCAAGAATATGGCGAATGATGGCACCCTTCGGATGGTAGATGACCATCCCGGCCCCGAGTTCATCACTGAAGCTGAAAAGATCCAGCTCCTTCCCCAGGCGGCGATGATCTCGCTTGTGGGCTTCTTCCAGATAGTGCAGGTATTTTTCCAGAGCCGCCTGGTCGCCGAAGGCCGTCCCGTAAATCCGCTGAAGCATGCGATTGCGTTCATCCCCGCGCCAGTAGGCCCCAGCCACACTGGTCAGCTTAAAGGCCTTGAGATACCCCGTATCGGGAATGTGCGGGCCGCGACAAAGATCAACGAAATCGCCCTGCTCGTAAAGCGATACGGTATCCGCCGGAATCTCTTCCAGGAGCTCCACCTTATACACTTCACCCTGCTTTTCAAAGACTGTGATCGCCTCTTCTCGAGACAACTCTTTGCGGCAGAAAGCTAAGCCACGCGAGACGATCTCGGCCATCTTTGCCTCAATGTGCACCAAATCTTCCTCGGTGAACGGCTTGGAGACATCGAAGTCATAATAAAAGCCCTTTTCGATGGCAGGTCCAATCGCAACACGGGCCTCGGGAAAAAGGGCCTTAACGGCTTGGGCCATGATATGGGAGGCACTGTGGCGCAGTATTTCCAGGCCCTCGTCGGATTCCACACTCACGCCCGCAACCGTTGCATCCGCTTCCAACCGCCTGTTTAAATCCACAAAATTGCCGTCCAGGCGTGCCGCGATCCAGGCACGGTCAGACCCGCCCGATGCTCCCAAGACTTCGCCCAGGGAAACTCCTCCGGGAAAAACCTGTCGCCTGCCGTCCTCAAACGTTACTTGAATGCTATCAGGAATCATACCCCCCGCCCCAAGATCTGCCTTGAAAAACAAACTAAAAGAGTACAGCCAGTTAACAATAAAAAAGCATCCCACTCCCCTCACCAGGATGAGGATGCCCGTTATCAAAGGTAATTTCAATGCTTTTGTTTGTTAAAGACTCTTCTCGCTGCAGTATCTCAGATTCAGTCGAGCCAACCGAGTGCCCTATTTCAATGCTCCTTCTGTCAGTGTAAAACCGTTCTGGAGTAAAAATGGTAGGCACGGGCGGTCTCGAACCGCCGACTTCTACCGCGTCAAGGTAGCGCTCTCCCCCTGAGCTACGTGCCTACAAAGCTGAAGTCCATATAACGATCTCGCCAAATCATGTCAAGGAAAATGCGGTGAAATGGGGCATGATCTTTAATTACCGTTTGGTTCTATTTTAAGCTGATTGGGACTGAACGGCGGAAATCCCCTTCCTCACGTACTGAAATCCCGTAGCAACCGAAAGAGCGGCGGTTAGCACGAAAACCAACTGATTGATCCAGGGCGTCAGCAAGGTGAGCGAAGAGCTCAAGGCAAGGACCACGGACCCAAGTTGCGTGAGGGTGGTGAGCTTGCCCAGAACCGTAGGCTGGACTTCTACCCGGAATCGGAGGGCAAAGAGCATTGAGGTTCCGAGCACAATCACAATATCTCTGCCGACCGCAATGATCACGAGCCACCAGGGAATCAGGCCGAGACGACCCAGGATGAGGAACGAACTAACCAAAAGGAATTTGTCCGCCAGCGGATCGAGAACAGCGCCAAACTTGGATTTTTGATGAAAGAGGCGGGCGATGAATCCGTCAAGGACGTCGGTCATGCCGGCAATGAAAAACACAACAAGGGCCTCATTCAATCTGCGGTGAACCAGAAACCACATCAACAGAGGCGTCAGCAGAATACGGGTGAAGGTGAGAAGATTGGGAATGGTCATGGTCGGGGCTCTGCCTGACTCATGCCGGATCGCAAAAAGGTGACGTCAAAGGCATAATTTTCCCCGTCAAGGCTCACGATTTGAACTTGGGCACCATTTGAAAGACGCGTCCCGTGGAGATTCCGGAGACCGGTCTTGTCTACCCCCTGAAGCCTCACCACACTTTGTTCGGGCCTGATTTCGAAACCTTTCACCTGCATGGTTTTGAACTGTTCGCGGAGCGCCTTTTCCAAAGGGAGCCAATCGGCATATGCATCCTTGGACTTGATCTGCAGCACCAATTCTCCCGCCTCCACGGGCTTGACTTCAGTCTCGGCAACTGGTGCGGAAAATGTTGGTTCGCGCAGTTGGCGGTCGAGCTGAGGCACTATTAAATCGGCAAGTTCGAGAGCGGCCTCCTGGTTAGAGGAGTCGCCAATGACCGATTCCCTCATGATCTCCTCTTGAGTCTTGCCCGAGGAGACGCTTACAAGGCGCAGAGAAACTCGCAAGCGCCCCTCGCCGTCGTCGCCTTGAATTGGTGCAAGGCTACCGATCACGACATGAGGAAGCCCCATCGCCTTGGCTTGAGTGAGCACCCGGCTTGTAGAAACCTCGCCATGAGCGTCCGGTGTAAGAGTGCCCGTCCCGGGATAGTGGATAGACCAGTTATAGTCTTTAGATCCTTCAAAAACACAGGCCGCAAAAAGCGCCTTGGGGTCCTTATGGTCGCCGGGCAAATGCCATTCATCCTCCCAATTCTCGGCCACAGCCCAGAGGATTTCCTTCCCTCCGACCGATGATTGGTCTGTCTTATCCAAGGTCTTGCCGGACTCCCCAACCTTTTCACCTGTTGGAGAGGCTTTCGATGCCGGTTGAGCAGTAGCGTGTTGTGGTGTCTCCACCCCGGAGGGGTCTAAACCAAGCACGATAAGCTCTTTTTTCAACTTATCCATGACTACCGAAACTTGCCCGATGACCCGATACAAGCCGCCCTCATAAGGGTTTTCGGAAAAAACCCGGTATGATTGCACAAAGCGTTCCGGTTGGTTCAAAATTTTTTTCTGAATGATTTGAACCTGTTTCGCCAGCTGAGCGGAGGAGAGAACCCTTGCCGCAGCCTGGATGACGGCCTGTGCCTGTAGGTCCCGAATTGCCTCTCGTTGACTTCTTGAAGCGTCCAGGGGGTAGTAGACTGCCTGGCCCTGGCCGACAAATACATCCGCATTCCCTTCCGCTTGGGCAGCCGCAGACCAAGCCATAAGGCCGTGCATCAGAACAAGCATAAAGCCTAGGCCAATCCCAATCCATCCATTAGTTGAGAACAACACGGAGTTTCGTGCTCTTGGGTGCACCTTCTCAAGCATGACCACCTTCATTTTCCGTTGCAGAAACTCACTGCCCGAGTCCACAGTAAATATGCTCCTAGCCCTTCCCATTCTAAACGATTATTTGGTACCATAGACTGCTATTAAACAAAAGGAGAAATGCTTTGCAGAGACCGCCGAAAGCATGCACAAAGCGATACTTTATCATAGCTCCGTCCGAGATTCATATGCTTCGTTTCATCCTGGAACCATATGAAGGCATCGGTTTAGTGACAACCCTTGACGCAGCTCTGGGTATGGTTGAATTGAGCATCGCCCCCGGATGTGAAGAAGAGGTGGTTCAGATCTTGGGTGCTGAAGAAGAGAACCTGCAGATGCGACCGGTTTGGCAGGAGCACAGCGGGAAACCGTTTACTTCGGAAGAAAGCTGGGTTAGCATGAGTTTCAATTCATAACGGGTTATCATGTTAAGACAAACCGCAGCATAATTGTCTTTGTCCTTGGAACCTATAACCTCTTTTCGGGATCTTTTCCCATGGATGACACCTTTCAGGAGAACAATCCTTCCCGCTCATACCAGGCCATCGATTTGCACAATTATGCGGATGGGGAGGCGATTGTCAAAGAAGGTGAGGCATCTTCCTGTTTCTATGTCATTTTGAGTGGCAAGGTTAGGATCAACAAACGAGGCATGTTCATAAGATTGTTGGAAGACCAGGATGTCTTCGGGCTGGAAAGCATCCTGTCGAAACAATCCATGCCTTATACCGCCAAGGCCATGGGCAGGGCGCGAATTGCCTCGTACTGGCCTGAAGCTCTGGACCACTTCGTCCGTGAAAACCCGCGGATGACTCAGAGCATCCTGACCTCGACCCTGGATCAATTGGTGCGGACGACGGAGACCTTAGTGCAGGAAGCGGCGACATTCCCCCTTGATGAGGTTCCCGTGGAGTTCTACTCTGATGGCGCCGTCGTGGTCGCAGAAGGCACCGCGGAAACAGATCTGTTCAGGCTCGTTTCATCCGAGGGCGGCTTGAAAGTCAGCAAGGCGGGTGCGGAAGTGGCCCGCATTGAAAAACCCGGTGAATTCTTCGGTGAGATGGCCGGACTCTTGAACGTACCCCGGCAAGCCACCGTTACCAGCATCGGGGAAAGCGTGGTCGAAAGGTACGGATTCGATGATTTCGAGGTAATCATCCGAGATTACCCGGAAGTTGCCCTGCAAATCATGAAAACTCTGGTTAGACGCCTGCTTCAGTTGACCAAAAAATACACCGAGATTTCGTGGTGACGGCTGTGCCACAGCATCACCCGCAAAAGATGGTAATGGTTTCAACATCCATTGGGTCTCCCGGGTGGTTTTTCAGCATTGATCTCTGGGCACCTTTTTATCCGATGACTCCTGGTGGAAATGCAGATTGAGGTGATGCAAGAATCGCGTTCCTTGTACGTCAAAACTTTTGGCTGCCAGATGAATGAATATGATTCGCTTCGCGTGCAGCGGATTCTTCACTCACAGGGATATGCTCTCAGCTCTGACATGACAACGGCGGATGTCATCTTTCTCAATACCTGTTCCGTTCGAGAGAAGGCGGAGCAGAAGGTGCATTCTTTTCTGGGCCGTTTGCGCCACATGAAGGTCGAGCGTCCCGGACTTAAAATCATAGTCGGCGGCTGCGTGGCTCAGCAACTCGGGAAGCAGCTATTGCAAAGGTTCGAACACCTCGACCTGGTGCTGGGAACCAGGGGGCTTTCGGCTATTGCCGAGATCCTGGAAACCATTCAGGAGACACAGGAACGCCTGGCATACTTGCCCGAAGAGGAAGCATCACGACATCCTTGTGAGCCGCAAGCCCTATCGGTTCCCGGCGCCGATTCCCTGGTTGCTCCCGTGACGATCATGCAGGGTTGTGACAATTACTGCACCTATTGTATTGTGCCTTATGTCCGCGGACGTGAACGAAGCCGTCCCGCAGAGGACATCCTCCGCGAGATCCAGGCACTTTCCGCCAGTGGGGTTCTGGAAATCTTGCTGCTGGGCCAGAATGTCAACTCTTATGGACGCGGCCTGAACGACCAAACGGGATTCGTCGATCTGTTGCATCGCATTCAGGGACAAACCGATATCGCAAGGCTCCGTTTTACTACCTCGCATCCCAAAGATCTGACCCCCGAACTGATCCGGTGTTTTGCCGATCTTCCCCGCCTTTGCAAACACCTGCATCTGCCTGTGCAGGCAGGATCCGACTCGATCCTCTCACGCATGAACAGGGGTTATACCGCTGCTGAGTATTTGGAGAAGGTGGCTGTGCTGCGCCAGACCTGCCCCGATATTGCGGTGTCTGCCGACGTGATGGTTGGGTTCCCGGGAGAGACCGAGGATGATTTCCATCAGACACTCCAATTGCTCCAAGCAGTAGAGTTCGATAACCTTTTTTCTTTCCGCTATTCCGATCGCTCCTATGTCAAGTCCTCCGAGTTTCCGGATAAGGTCGACTCCCAAACCAAGGCCCGGCGCCTCTCTGCCCTGCAGCGTCTGCAGGCCGGAATCACCCTGAGGAAGAATCGATTGGAGATTGGCAGCATTCGCGAGATCCTGGTTGAGGGACCAAGTCGCGCCGCAAACGGTCAGTTGACCGGAAGGACAACCCAAAACAGGACGGTAAATTTTGACGGTTCAAAAAGGTTGATTGGCCAAACTATATATGTGAAGATCATTTCGGCCTTTTCTCACTCACTCCGAGGAGAGCCCTGTCATCAACAGGGGAGTCCCTGAGATCCGAATTGGGTAATATTTATCTCCACTGGATGTATCCGTTGCCCCTTTCCCAGACTGTGAGAAGGGGATCCGAGATACGGAGGACGTTCCATGTATAGACAAATGAAAGTGACGGCGCTGGTGGTTGACCCACAGAGCAATACCCCTATCGTGATTTTGAAAGACCTCCAGAGCGAGACTTCCCTCCCCATTTGGATCGGTCTTCTGGAAGCGACAGCCATCGCTACCGAACTCGAGAACATTCAGTTTCCTCGCCCCATGACCCATGATTTGATCAAGAACTGCTTTGATTACCTGAAGGTAAAGGTTGAGCGAATTGAAGTCAGCGACCTCCGCAACAATACCTATTATGCTTTGATCTATATCCGCGACCGCGAACGGGTAAGCCCCATCGATGCCCGTCCCAGCGATGCCATCGCCATCGCGCTCCGCGCCAACGCACCCATCTTTGTCAAAGAAGAGGTGATCTCCAAATCCCAAAAAGCCGATGACGGCCCGCGGCCCCTCTTTGACAAAGAGAACAAGGAGCAGTGGTCCGACATTCTCGAAAAACTCGATCCAAAAGACTTCAGCAAGTACAAGATGTGAAAGCTACTCATGAAATGGGATAGCGAACGTCTGACTCATCTAATAGAAGCAGCTCAGGGCAAGCGTCTTGCAAATCTCTGTCTGCGCCAGTGCAGCCTCGTCAATGTGATCACGGGGCGGGTGGAGAAACATGACCTTGCCATCTATGACGGCGTGGTTCTGGGATGGGGAGACTACGAAGCAGAGCAGGTCATCGATGCCTCCGGGATGTATGCCTGCCCCGGCTTTATCGACGGTCACATCCATCTCGAAAGCAGCTTGCTGAGCCCGCCTGAGTTTTGTGCGGCGGTGCTTCCACGGGGGACCACCGCAGTCGTTGCTGACCCTCACGAAATCGCCAACGTGCTCGGCCTGGAGGGGATTCGCTATTTTTTGCAGGCTACGGAACGCCTCCCTGTCGATGTCTACTATAATCTGCCGAGCTGTGTTCCAGCTTCTCCTTTGGAGACTTCGGGCGCGCACTTGAGAGGCGCCGACCTTCTTTCCCTGATTCCCCACGAACGCGTTCTCGGACTGGCGGAAATGATGAATTTCCCGGGTGTGCTTCAAGCCTCCCCGGAAGTCATCGATAAGCTCCTGCTCTTTCAAGGGCTGAATCTCGGAGGCCATTCTCCATGCCTGAGCGGACTGCAGCTCAACGCTTACCTGGCAACGGGCATTTCCTCGGACCACGAATGCACCTCATTGGCAGAGGCCGAAGAAAAACTCTCCAAGGGAATGACGATCATGATTCGGGAAGGGAGCCAATCCAAGGATCTGGATGCTCTCCTTCCGCTCGTGGATGAGCATACATGGCCACAGTGTCTCTTGGTGAGCGACGATCGTCACCCGGATGATCTCCTCCATGAAGGGCACATGAACGCAATCGTGAATCAAGCTATGGTGAAAGGCATGGACCCGGTTCGCGCATTGGCCATGGTCTCGTGGACTCCCGCCAGACACTTCGGTCTCGTCCGCCGGGGGGCGCTCGCTCCGGGTTTTCAGGCCGACTTCACCCTGAGCCCGACGCTGAGTCCCTGGAATCCCCAACACGTCTTCAAACGCGGCGTCGAAGTGGCAAGAGCGGGAAGACTCCTCAGCGATCCCCGTTCATGGCCTCAGGCCACGAAACCACCTGCCAGCCCCATGAATATTTCCAGCTTCTCTGCGGAGGATTTGACGATACCGGCGCAACCGGGAAGGCTTCGCGTCATTGGTTTACAGGAAGGCACGCTCATTACCAGAAAATTGGCACTATTACCCAAGATCCAAGATTCCCAGGCCGTGGCAGATGTTGCTCGAGACATCCTCAAAGTGGCGGTGTACAATCGTTACCAACCGGATCGGCGGCCGGCGATAGGTTTTGTGCAGGGCCTCGGACTCCGCAGGGGGGCCATTGCCACGACGGTCGCCCATGATTCTCATAATCTCGTTGTTGCCGGAGAGAGTGATCGTCACATGCTTCATGTGGCAGACGCCGTCAGGAAGATGGGTGGGGGTATGGCGATCGGAGGCGAGGGCGGTCCTATGGAATTGCTTCCGCTACCCATCGCCGGACTTATGTCCGACCAGCCCATCGAGAAGGTCGTCGAAGCTCTCCGGGGGCTGAAACAGTTGGCTGCATCCTGGGGCTCGACCCTGGTTAACCCCTTTATGGCGCTGTCGTTTCTCGCTCTTCCAGTGATTCCGGAACTCAAACTTACCGACCTGGGTCTGGTCGATGTCGCTTCGTTCTCGTTGGTTTCGCTCTTTGAAACCGACTGAAAAACATGTTGCAATGACGCAGGGTATTTATTAAGAAAAGACTCGCATCGTATCAGGATTCAGACACACTACAATAGGAGGAACCCATGACCACCGTTTCATGCAGCTCAGTCGATACCGTTATCAACTTCGCCATCGAAAAAGAAGAAAAGGCCATGGATTTTTACCAGAAATGTGCCGAACGTGCCAAAAATCAGGGCATCAAGAAGTTTTTTCAGGAAATGGCTGCGGAAGAGAAAAGGCACCGTGATCTTCTAAAAGACCTAAATCCCAATGCATTGGGCGACATCAAACTGGAAAAGGTCGAGGACTTGCGTATCAGCGACTACCTGGTCGACATTCAGTTCCGGGATGACTTGACTTATCAGGATGCCCTCACCCTGGCCATGAAGAAGGAAGAAAAGGCCCATGACTTCTACATGGGGTGGAAAAGCAAATGCATGCATGAAAAGACCGGCAGGCTTTTCGAGATGCTCGGCACCGAGGAACTGAAGCACAAACGCAAGATCGAAACGGTTTACGACGAAGAAATCCTTACTTGGGACTAGAGCAGTCCTTTCTTCGCACGCTCCTCACATCGAACGCCGAGTCATCTCGGCAGAATAAAGATGTCTTTGACCGTTTTAGCGGTTANGACAGTTGCTTCTCCACCACGGAGATGCGGAGGACGCAGAACCTCTCGGCTGCGGTCTCTGCGCCTCCGTGGTGAAACTGAGAACAAAGACTGTCAGAAGCTCACCCCATCCCCTACCGGGCCGGCATAACAAAGGGGGCTTTCCCCTCTTTTCGCCGCAAGAGTACATAAAAGGCCCCAGCCCCACCATCGTAGGAGCGCGCCGAGGCAAAAGCCAGGACGATGCGTCGCAATGGCGTATGGGTCAACCATCGTACCAGCTCTTGCTTCAGCACAGGCTGCCGCTCGCGGGAATTCAGTCCGCGCCCGGAGACAACCAGGATACTCCTGAGCTTTCTGCTAAAGCTTCGCTTTACAAAATCGTTCACCCTCTCCCGAGCCTCCTCGCGATTGCATCCGTGAAGATCGATGTGGTCCTGGTAACTGAAATCCCCTCTTTTCAGTTTCTTGACGATCTCAGGAGAAAGGCCGACGACAGCCCCATCCACATATTCATCGGAATACCACACCTCAAAAGGGGCTTCGCCGTTCACCAGTCCGATCAGGTGGCTGAGCACTTCGGTGTTTTCCTGCATCAGGAAGCGAGGAGGTCTCTTCGTCGGAGGGGGCGGTGGAATTCTTCCCGTCGCGTCCTCACGGAGAGGTTCAACATCGGCCATAGCTGCCTGGAAGAGCGATTCTGGGTTTTCCGGAAGCGCAATGATGGGTGAAGTCTTCTCAAGGACGGGAGAAGGACACTCGCAGGTCTCGGGGATGAATGTAAGTTGTTGATCTAAGTCTTTAAAGGGGGTATAGAAAGCCTGCGTACAGGGTTTATTAGGGGGGCATTGAGGCATCGCACGGGCGATTTTGCGTTTTCTGGCAGCCATAGTTTCGCCTCGCTTTCGCTTCGTTCATAGCACAGAAACAGGAATCGGGAAAGCGCTTCATGGACTCAGCAATCGTCATCGAAACTGCGTCTCAATTTGAAAAAATGATCAAGCAATTGTCACAGGCCCGACATATTGCCATAGACACTGAGTCGAACAGTTTCTACGCTTATTTTGAAAGAATCTGCCTGCTTCAGATTTCTACTCCGCAACTGGACTATATACTTGACCCTTTTGCGTTAGGGGATCTGGGACCGATCAGCACAATCCTGACTGACCCGAATATCGAGAAGATCTTCCATGCCGCCTCCAATGATGTCCTGGGACTGAAACGCGACTTTCAATTCAAGGTCCGGAANCTTTTTGACACCGCAATCGCCTGCAAACTTCTCGGCTACAAACAGCTGGGATTGGCCAGGATCCTCGAACAGCACTTCGGGGTTATTCTCGACAAGAAATGGCAGCGCTACGACTGGGGAAGACGACCCTTGAAGGGAGAGCAACTGGATTACGCCAGCCTCGATACTCACTACCTCATTCCCTTACGCCACAGCCTGGCCTCTGATCTCGTTGCCCGCAATCTCTGGGACACTGCCAAGGATGCCTTCGAAAAAGCCTCAGAACAGGAGCTTCAAGAACGGACCTTCCATCCCGACGCATGCTTTCAGATTCGCGGAGCCCAATCGCTGGAACCCGCTGGAAAGCGCATCTTGAAAGCCCTCTATCTTTATCGCGATCAGGAAGCCCAGCGCCGAAACAAGGCTCCTTTTCGGATCCTTTCCAACGAGACCCTGTTGAGACTCGCCCATCACCCGCCCCGGAATATCCAGGACTTCTCAAGGATCAAAGGGATGCCCCGCAGCTATCAGGCCGGCCATGGCGCCTACAGCCTGCTAGGTGTAATCCGCAGGACGGTCTGGCACAATGGGGAAGCGATCGGTTCGCAATGACCATTCGCCGACCGGCCCCATTATCTGGAGATTTTATGAACTCACGGATCATCCTTGGAGACTGTTTCAAGACATACCGCCACGATCAGGACAAAGCCAAATCCCCGGCAGAAACGGTGCGCTGGGTCAAAAATCGTCTGGCGAAACTGAATCTCAATATCCTGACCGAAACCAAGCGCATTGACACCGGCCGCCTCGGCATCCCGATATACATCAGTCTTTGCGGTGAGGATGCCATCCGCTTGACCGGCACCAAGAAGCAGATGGGAAAGGGAGCCACCCCCACTCAATCGGAAGCCAGTGCCTTGATGGAGCTTATCGAAAGATTCAGCTTCTTTTCCTTCATCCGCCGGCACCCTTTTCCCGTTCGCAACTATGGCGAGGTGCAATCTCGGGCCGTCTCCCCGGCCTCACTCAGACTCTCCCTCCACGATGACAATTCACCACTAGGACTCTGCCAGGAACTCCTGCAGGACTTCCCGATGCGATGGGTGACTGCCCACAACCTGACGCGCAATGAAGACCAATGGGTCCCGATCGATTGGTTCTATCTCATCAATGAATACAATGGTCCGGCGGCAGGAAACACGCTGGAGGAGGCGGTGCTTCAGAGCCTCTGCGAAGTTGTGGAAAGGCATGTGGGGTCGATCATCAGTCATGACAAACAACTCACTCCGAAAATCGATATCAACTCATTGAAAGATCCTGCTGCGCTGGAACTGGTCGAAAAATTTCAGCGCCAGGGAATTGAGCTTTACCTCCATGATTTCTCGCTCGACACCGGCATGCCCACGGTTGGGGCACTGGCTTACGATCCCGCGACGTTTCCCGAGATGAGTGAATTGGTTTTTACCGCTGGAACCACTTCGAACCCGGAGAAATCGCTTTGCCGAGCCCTTACCGAGATCGCCCAACTTGCCGGCGATTTTGAAAGCCACACCTCTTACCGCCCTACCCTTCCCAAATACACCAGCCTGGAGGAGGCGAGCTACCTCATGAACGATCACCGGGCGGTGGCGGTGGCAGACCTCCCGAACCTGGACGACGGCAATTTACGCGTCGAGATTGAGCGCTGCGTTAAAGCCCTTGAACGGATCGGCNTGGAGGTCCTGGTGATCAATGTGACCCACCCGGAATTGGGCATTCCAACAGTGTATACCATCATTCCAGGAGCTCACTTTCTGGACCGGACGCGGGATACCGACTTTGCCCAGCATGCCGCCCGCACGCTGCTTCGCGGAGCTCCAACCGACCGGATCGCGCCTCAAATGCAGCGACTGCTGAGTCTCTTTGGGCCACGTTACGACTTGACCTTCTTCATGGCCCACAGTCTCGAGATGCAGGGCGATCCCGAAAGCGCGTTAAAACTCTTCCGGCAGGCCCTCGATCAGCACCCGGACCCGCGAGAATTAGCCAGCATTCACGTCCATATCGCTTCCTCCCTGAAGGATCTGGGGCAGTACCAGCAGGCCCTCGATGCCCTCAATCTGGCTGAGCAGCATAACGATGAACTGAAGGAAATCTACAACCTCCGAGGCTTCTGCTACTATCAGCTGAAGCGTCACCAGGAGGCCATAGAAGCCTTCGAACGGGCTCTCAAGATCGACCCGGGATCCGCCATTGATTACGCCAACATCGGCTCCAATCTCCGAGAACTGGGCCTCAAACGCGAAGCCATCCGCCTCTACCGCATGGCCCTTGAACTCGATCCCGACATCGGCTTTGCCCGAGACAACATCGCCAGGCTCGAGGCCGAGATCAATCGCGCTGAGTAGCTGGCGCTTGACCCCATGGGCCCTCGGCATGGAACGAATCGAGGGTACTCAAGAAGCCGGTTATTTCCAGCCGTTGTTGGAACGGGGCGGCTTCCGTGCCATAAACCTTGCCGCCCTTATGCCCGATCCAATGAACACATATGCTGCTGTGGGCATCCGCAGATCTCCACCCCGGTTAAACCGGGGGTCGGGATACCACCCGGAGCTCTTCACCAAAAGCTGCTTGATCCTATCGGGGACGATAAGCGCGAGTTATCCGCTGCCCGGCCTTCATCCCGGGATGTTCACGTCGGTCTGACATAAATTGACCGATGCTTCTGCCAAAACTTGTCAAGGCAGCCGCCTCTCTTCCAGCCACTCTTTGTTTTCCGCCAGATGTGACCTCCCTCCGGCATCTACAGGTTCATGGTACGCATCTTGCTTTCAGAATCTGTTGATGTCACTCACCAATCCCATCCCCCAAGAACCTGCCGAGGGGGATGGATTTCTTACCTTGACCTTTCCGGGCCATGCGTTACTACCTTGCGACACGGTCCATCGCCGGTAGAGGAGAACACCATGAGAACCGAGCATGCTTTGAATTGCTCAACCGTTATCCTGACCGTTTTCCTGACGGTCGCCCTCGGCTTGCTCACCGACGAACATGCGCAAGGGGCTCCGACGCTTTCGGGCTGCCCGGTATTGCCCGCCAATAGCGTCTGGAACGCTCCGATCGATACCATGCCGGTTGATCCCAATTCCAGTCTCTACATTGCATCCATAGGAACGAGCGCGGCTGTCCACCCCGATTTTGGGTCCGGCGAATGGGACGGCGGCCCCATCGGGATACCCTTTAACATTGTGCCCGGATCGCAGCCCAAAGCCAACATCAGCTTTGATTACGTTGACGAGAGCGATCCCGGCCCGTATCCCATTCCTATCGACCCACTCATTGAGGGCGGCAGTCAGGCCACAGGAGACCGCCACATCTTGGTATTGGATCGAGACCAATGCATGCTTTATGAAACCTGGTCAACCTACCCCCAGGTCGGCGGGAGCTGGTATGCTGGATCCGGGGCTATTTTCAATCTGCGCTCCAACGCTTTGCGCCCTGCCACCTGGACCTCTTCCGATGCCGCCGGCCTTCCCGTGCTCTCCGGATTGGTTCGTTACGATGAGGTGGCGGCGGGCGAAATCAACCACGCCATTCGGTTCACCGTCCCGCACACGAGAAGAGAATTTATCTGGCCTGCACGACACTATGCCTCAAGCCTGACCGACAAAATGTACCCGCCCATGGGTCAACGTTTCCGGCTCAAGGCCGGCTTCAACATTGCCGGCTTCTCCCCGGAAGTGCAGGTGATCCTCAAAGCATTGAAGAAATACGGCATGATCCTGGCCGACAACGGCGCCTCCTGGTACATCTCCGGGGTCCCCGATGAACGCTGGAACAATGACATCCTGGTCAATCAGCTCAAGCTGGTCAAAGGCTCCGACTTCGAAGCCATCGATGAGTCCTCGCTCATGCTCGATCCCGACTCCGGGGAGGCCCGCACCGACANTTCGCACCTCAATCCCAGCCCGCCCGACCAGCCGGTGAGGCTAATTTTCATCCACCACTCGACGGGGGAGAACTGGCTGGCAAATGGGAACGGCAGGTTGGGAATCGCTCTCCGTGACAACAACTACTATGTCAGTGACACCAACTATGGATGGGGGCCTGGAGGAATCGGCAGTTTGACTGACATAGGGCACTGGTGGCGGTGGTTCCGGGGGCCGTCCAGCGGCAGCTATCTCAATGAACTCTACGATGAAAGCGGCCAGCACTCCTCCTACTCCCGCATGGTGGAGACTCCGCCCGGAAATGAAAATGAAGTCGTCCTCTTCAAGTCCTGCTTCCCTAATTCAGCACTGCAAGGCAATCCCGCAGGCTCGATCCCTGATATCACGCTAAACCCGCTGCGGGGTGAGGATTCCGGTTCCCCCTATCACACCGTCGCCAATGCCAAAGGGATTTACACGGACCTCCTCGAATATTTCCGCACCCGGCAGGACAAACTGTTCATTGCTGTTGCCGCTCCCCCTTTGTCTTCGGCCGATTATGCGGCGAACGCCAGGGCCTTCAACGAGTGGCTCGCGAATGACTGGCTCAAAGACTATCACTATAACAACGTGGCCGTGTTTGACTTTTATAACGTCCTGACGACCAACGGGGGTTCAGCCGTCATCAATGATTTGGGACAGGAGAACGGAAACCATCATCGCTGGTGGCTGAATGTCATTCAGCACAAAACGAATGGGGACAATGACGGAAATCCTAATGTTCTCGAGTATC
>JGI20214J51088_10000687_pt1 | contig 23363 bp, 26 predicted proteins | sample WetSurMetagenome_FD_51088 | JGI IMG/M metagenome (IMG submission 51088) | reverse complement strand
GACAGGCCTCTCAGATATGCGACACCGGGATGGGCCACGTCCGCGGTGCCCAGGCAGAGGCGGGCCTCCCTTTCGAGGTCGGCCTCGAACACCTCTCCCACCACCATGCTGCCGGCTATCCTCCCCGAGGGATCGCGGAGGGCAGCCCTGCAGCCGGGACTGAGGGAATCCGTGTCCTGCTTCGAGGAGAGCGTGACCGGAAGCGGCCAGACCGGGCCATCGGGAAGATGCATGTCCTCGATGACGCCCTCGTACTGCGCCCGATCCATGAATCCTTCGAGAGGGCTGAAGGCGCCGGACCCGAGCATCTCCAGGTCGCAGGCCTCCCTCTCGTTGAGCTGTATGACGGGGTGTCCCGAGAGCCCGGCTGCCTGCTCCGCAGCCTCGGGGCCCTCCACCTGGCGGGCGACCAGTCTTCCACCATGAGGAGAGATAGGCATTGGGTGTTCCTTTCCTTCGTCCTTGATTGCGGGACCGGTCCGATGCGGCGGGCTGGCCGGGAGGACCTCCCGAAAGCAAGCCGGAAGATAGTCCCGCGGGCCGCCTTCCGCCACGGTGCGGGCCGCCACTCGCCGCCCGGGCCGGGGGACCCTAGATTACCGGAGCTCGAAGCCCTGGAGAACTGCCATGAAGGACTGCGCTCTCTCTGTGGAGGAACTCTCGAAGCGCTACCCGCGGGCGGGTGGCTTCAGACGCTTCCCCGCGCTCTCCGGAGTCTCCTTCGAGCTCGACAGGGGCGAGATACTCGGTTTCCTCGGACCCAACGGCGCAGGCAAGACCACGACGATCAAGTGCATCCTGGGCCTTCTCAGGCCGGATTCCGGAGTCCTCGCGGTCTTCGGCTCCCCGCCCGCTTCGCCCGCGGTGCGGGCCAGGCTGGGATACGTCCCCGAAAACCCCGACTACGACGATTCCTTCACGCCGCTCGAGTACCTCTCCGTATTCGCCTCTATGAGGGGTATCCGGCATTCGGACGAAGCCTCCCGGGCGCTGCTCGGCCGGGTCGGGCTCTCAGGCTGGGGAGGGACGAGACTGAGGCGTCTCTCCAAGGGCATGAAACAGAGGCTCAGCCTGGCCCTGGCCCTCCAGAGCAGGCCCGATCTCCTGGTCATGGACGAGCCCACGGGAGGCCTCGATCCAGGCGCTCGCAAGGAATTCCGCGACATCATCCTGGAGGAGAACGGCAGAGGCGCCTCCATCTTCCTCTCCTCGCACATCCTGTCCGAGGTGGAGACCGTCTGCGACAGGGCGGTCATCCTGTCCTCGGGCAGGNTGGTGGCTTCCGGCTCGCTCGACGAGTTGCTGCGGTCCGAGGACCTCTGGAGGATCGCCTACACCAGGGGCGGCACCGCGGGGAGCGAATCGGTACACCGGGCCGGACTGCAGGACCGCATCGATGCCCTGAGGGCCTCCGGGGCGGAGATCGAAGAGGTGGCGAGGCACTTCAGGAGCCTCGAGGATGTCTTCCTGACCGCCACCGAGGGTGCGGCGAGATGAGGAGGATTCTCGCCTTCTCGGGGATGACCGTGAGGATGCTCGCGCGGAGGCGGACCATCTGGGGGGTGTGCGCCCTCACGGCCCTCGCACTCCTGGGAATAGGGCTGATCCCCTCCTACGGCGTCGCAAGCTCGGGATGGTTCGTGCTCGACCTGGGGATGTCCGCCATGGAACTCGGCGGCCTGGTCCTGGCCATCGGTCTCGGGGCCGGCATCTTCCCCCGCGACAGGGAGACGAGAATCCTGCTCCCTCTGCTTGCAGTGCCCCTGTCACGGGGCGGCTACATATCCGGCCGGTTCCTCGGGGGAGCCTTCGTCCAGATCGCGATGACGCTCCTGTGGGCGGTCGCCCTCATGATCGTGATGCTCGCAAGGGGCCTTCCCGTTCCCGGCGGATTCCTCGTCTCGTGCGCCCTGCTGGGGATCGAAGGGTGCTTCCTCCTGTCGGTCGTCGTCGCACTTGGCTTCCGGGTCTCGCCCCCCCTCAACGCGCCGCTCACATTCCTGGGGTTCATCATCTGCTCGCTCGGCAGGCAGGACTTCATATCGCTCCTCCCGGGCGCTCCCGGCGCCATGGGTCTTCTCTGGACGGCCCTCCCGCACATGGCCGTCTTCCATGTCAAGGATGCCATCATGCACGGCTTCCGCGTTCCTCCTGGATTCGTGCTGCTGGCNGTGCTGTACGGCGTCTCCTACACCCTCCTCACGCTGTCCCTGGCCTATGCCTCGTTCAGCAGGAGAGACCTGAGATGACCGCCCTCCCCGTCCTTCTCGCNCTCCTCGTCCCCATGGTCACGGGAAGCGCTGCGGCCCCGGTGCAGCCATCAGACGAGCACCTCGCGGGGGGGAGCGAAGCGGTCGAGCTGTCGGGACAGGAGCACCACGAACACGGGGCCGGCGAGAGGAGCGACTGCACCGCATGGCTCTTCGAGCAGCCCTGGGCATCCCCGGGACAGTGGCCGTCTCTGTTACTCCTTTCGACGATCCTCCTGGCTCTCTCGGCCGGCATCCTGCTGGTCACGGGAAGGCATCTGCGACGGTGAGGTGGCTCCTTCCGATCCCCTTCCTGGGGCTTGCGCTCCTCGCGGGCATCGCGATCAGAGATGCCGCGGAGGAAGGATCAGATGCACTGGCGCCCGTCGGGGAGTCGCTGGAACAGGTCAGGTCGCTGGCAGCCGACTACCTGTTCCTCAAGATCGACCAGTACCACCATATGTGGATCTACGAGGGGAACGACTGGACGAGCATCCCGGAGTACCTCCCCCTGATCTGGCTCATCGTGGAGCTGAAGCCGGACTTCAGGGAGGCGTACTCCGACGGCTCGTATCAGCTCGCAGTCAATCTCGGATACGTGGACGAGGGGCTGGAGCTCATNTCCGAGGGAATCCGCAACTGCCCGGGCGATCCCGGCCTGAGGTGGGACAAGCTGGTGATCGTGTGGCAGACCGGGGCTGGAAACCCGCAGGAGAGGCGGGTCGCAGGATGGGACCTCGCCGGGCTNATAAGGCGGGAGTGCCCTTCATCCCGGCCGTCCCTTTCCGAGAGGAATTCTCTGTACGTGATCTCGTGGCTCTACGAGGCGGACTCGACCCGGGCCCGGGCCGGGCGCCTGGAGTCCCGGTATTCCACGAGAGCGCGGATCGCGGCCGATCAGAGGGCACTCTGGCGCTACTGACCCCCATGCCTCAACACCAGCAGATTGGCCTCCCCGGGTTCCTCCCAGTACTCGTAGCCCGCCTCCCGGAATGCTGCAATGATGCGCGCATCGTCGGGGAGGATCACCTCCGCCTCCCCNGCTNCGATGTCNGGCCTCACAACGGAGAGGATGGCCTCCGCAGCCCTGCCCGGTTCCTCGAAGCCACCGTCCAGCAGAGAGAATTCGTTGCTGCCGGTCTTCCTGTAGAAGGAGGCCTGCCCGGACGAGAAGGCTTCGGAGTGTGAAGCCACCCAGAGGATTCCTTCCGGGGTGTTGTGCTGGAGCCTCCAGCCGCAGGGCAGGTGCTCCCTGTATCCAGCCAGGGCGTCGGTCGGGAACTCGATTCGGGAGGCGCANCGCGACCCGCCAGGCTTCTCGCAGGAGAGCTCGTGGAAGCGCTCGACGATCTCGAANCCCTGTCCCAGCGCCATGCCGATGCTCTCCACGTTCCTGAAGTAGGTGGCGAACTCGATATGTTGTACGGAGCCTTCCGTCTTCATGCGCAGGGCCTCACCCAGGATCGACTCGGATATGGCNCGCCCGAACCCCCTGCCCTTGAAGCCGGGATGAACGCGCAAGCCTTCCAGCCAGGCCACTCCGGACGGGAACAGAGTGAGCTTGCCGCAGCCCACCACGCGCCCTTCCGAGACGCCGACGGAAAGTCCTCCTTCGGCGATCCACGACCTGGCCACGGAAGCCAGATAGTCGTTCCCCTCCCAGTTGAAGCTGGATATCTCCTCCAGAGCGGGGACATCCCCCTCCAGAGCTGGCCTTATCTCGATTTCCCTCCCGGACATGATCCCTCCGGCACAGGGTTTACCACAGGCGCATCCGCTTGTAGCTTATCGGCGGTCGGTCCCGAGGCAACAGGCATTCCGGGGGTAATATGGACAAGACTTCCGTCTTCAGGGATTTCCATCCGCTAGAGAGTGCCAATTTCCAGGCCTTCTGCGAGTTGAGGATGGTGGGCGCCGGAGAGATGCTGGTCCGCCAGGGCGATTCCACCAACGAGTTCTACGTCGTGCTGAAGGGCTCGCTCAAAGTAATCGACCAGCGCTCGGGCGACGACTTCTTCCTCGCGAGCCTCCGCGAGGGCGATGTATTCGGTGAGATGAGCTTCATCGACGGAAGCCCGAGATCCGCGACCATCATCGCCGAGACGAGCTCGGAGGTGCTCGCCCTCGGGCGGGACGGATTCTGCCTCCTCATGTCCGCCAATCCCCATCTCGGGACACTCGTGCTCATCCATCTCGGCCGGATGATGGCCGCCAGGCTGCGCATAACGGACGAGAAGATGGCGAGCATGGCACGGGAGCGGGACACAAGGGAGCTCTCCGAGCTCCGCAGGCTCATATCGGGCATCCGTTCGTCAGCCCGCACACAGGGCGCCGAGATGGGTCCCGACGACATCATCTGACGGGAGACTTGGATGGGTATGNCCGTGCGCGTGTTCCCCCAGCTGACCGAATCGGAGGAGCAGGAGATACTCGAGGCCTGCACCCGGCTGGAATGCAGCTCAGGCTCCGCGCTGCTCCGCAAGGGAGACGGCGGCGGGGATCTCTACATAGTCGAGAGCGGGGTGTTCAAGGTCTACGAGGACGGAGCCGGCGACGAGTTCGTGCTGGCCATGCTCAACCCCGGGGATGTCTTCGGAGAGCTGTCATTCCTCGATGGCTCGCCAAGGTCGGCCTCCGTCAGTGCTCAGAGCGACGGCTCGCTGCTCAGGCTCGAGAGATCTGCGATCCCGGGACTCGTGCTGAAGAATCCCTATACCGCCACCCGGCTGCTCTTCAGCCTGGCTTCCATCGTCTCGGCGAGGCTGCGGAGGGCAGACCAGGCGCTCGCCAGCCTCGCNTTCGAACAGCCGGAAGCCTCCTGCGAAGAGCTCCACCAGCTTGCGGCGGAGATGCACAGGGCGGTCTACATGGAGCTGCTGTCGGCGGACGGCGGGGAAGGCTGACCGACGGGGCTCTCGGATCCTCCCAGCATCGTGCAGAGCGCCCTGAAGGCCAGGAACCTGTGGCTGATGGAGTTCTTCGTCCCGGCCGGGCATTCCGCCAGTGTGCATCCCGGACCGGGCAGCAGGAAGACCGGATCGTAGCCGAAGCCGCCATTTCCACGGGGCTGCTCCGTGATGATCCCCGCCAGGACGCCGGTGGCCGAGAGGATGGTTCCCGAGGGATGAGCGAAGGCCGCCGCGGTCCTGAACTCCGCCTTCCTCGCATTTCCCGTCTCCCACATGAGCGCCTTCAGGAGCTTCCTGACATTATCCTCATAACTGCATGCCGGTCCTGCATATCTCGATGTGTAGACCCCGGGGCCTCCACCCAGCCCCTCCACGAAGAGGCCCGTGTCGTCGCCCAGCGCAGGAAGGCCCGTGTCGAGACAGGCCTTCCTGGCCTTGAGGATGGCGTTCTCCTCTATGGTGATCCCCGTCTCCTCGCAGTGCCAGCCCACGGGTACGCACCTCAGATGCAGATCTGCAAGACCCGAAGCGGCGAGGATGGCTGCTATCTCTGCGGCCTTGTCCGGGTTGGAGGAGGCCAGGACCGTCTCCACGCCTATTCCCCTGCCGCCAGCTTCTGAACGGGGACTATCTCCTTGAGGATTATCGAGAGCCCGAGCCTGGACATCGTCTCCAGGGGCTCGAGGGGGAAGGACCCCTGCTCGGCGGAAGCCTGCAGCTCCACCAGCGTTCCGGCGGATGTGCAGACCAGGTTCATGTCCATCTCCGCCCTGGAGTCCTCCTCGTAGCAGAGGTCGATCAGAGGGGTCCCCTGCACGATGCCCATGCTCAGAGCGGCGACGAAGCCCTTCCAGGGATCCGTCTGCAGATCGCCCGCGGAAAGGAGGCGCAGTATGGCAAGCCTCAGAGCCACGGCGCCTCCGGTGATGGAGGCCACGCGCGTGCCCCCGTCGGCGACCAGGACGTCGCAGTCTATCGTGAAGGTCCTCTCTCCCAGCTGGTCAGCCCTGACGCACTGGCGCAGGCTCCTGCCGACAAGCCTCTGTATCTCCTGGCTGCGTCCCTTGACCTGCCCGCCCCTGTCCCTCCGTATGCGCTTGTTGCCACTCCCGGGAACCATGTCGTACTCCGCGGTGACCCATCCGGTGCCGCGTGACGGGAGGAAGGGAGGAACCCTGTTCTCGATCGAGGCGGAGCACAGGACTCGCGTCTCGCCCCACTGGATGAGGACGCTGCCCTCCGGGGAGGGTTGCCAGCCGGTATCTATGCGGATCTCTCTCATCTCGTCGTTCTGCCGGCCGTCGGATCTCATGTGGCGATTCCCCTTCCGGCGGCCTGGACCGGGAAGTCGGCCGCGTCGACCTGTGTCACGAGAGGTATGGACCTGCCCAGGAACCTCTGGGCTATCTCCTGGAACCTCATCGGTATGTCGCTGACGTAGAAGCTGCACTGCCCATGCTCGGCCTCGCTCAGCATGCCGTCCTCCGCCAGTATCGCCTTCACGGCCGCCGCTGTCTCCTCGGCCGAGTCGACAAGTCTCACACCGGGACCCAGGACCCTGGCGATCACGGGCTTCAGCAGCGGGTAGTGCGTGCATCCCAGGACGAGAGTATCTATCCCTGCACTGGACAGAGGAGTCAGGTACTCCGATACGATGGTCTCCGTGACAGGATGGTCCGTCCAGCCCTCCTCGACGAGAGGGACCAGCAGAGGGCAAGGGACAGCGGCGACGGAGCGGACCTCGGTGCGGGACCTCAGCGCCGCCTGGTACGCCCCGCTCCTTATGGTGCCCTCCGTGCCCATCACTCCGACATCTCCGCTGACGGTCGCCCCGGCCGCAGCCGCAGCTCCCGGCTCGATGACGCCCACGACCTGTACCGGACTGAACTCCCTGAGGGCCGGCATGCTCACCGAGGAGGCCGTGTTGCATGCCGCCACGAGCAGCTTGACTCCTCTCGAGAGCAGGAAGGATGCGTCCTCGAGGGCGAACCTGATGACGGTCTCGGGAGACTTCGAGCCGTAGGGCAGGCGCGCGGTGTCGCCGAAGTAGACGACGGATTCCCCCGGAAGCTGCCTCAGCAGCTCTCTCACGACGGTGAGTCCGCCTATCCCCGAATCGAAGACGCCTATGGGATTGTCGTTCATCAGTCGGGAATGCCGCCGGCCACACCTCTCAGGGGCACTCCTGCGGGATCTCCGGCAGGATTGCCCCCGATCAGGACGAACATCCTGGTGAAGCAGACGAATCGCCCTTCCAGGGTGCGCCTCAGACCCTCTGTGTCGAGGTGCTCGGGGAGGTCGACATAGATCGTGTCNGCTCTGTTGAAGACGAAGACTCGAAGGAGGTCGTCCTCGTCCATCCCGCAGGCGGNCGCCCAGGCCTTCGTGACGAGCAGGGCCTCGTAGGGTATCCGGGCTCCGTCGGGAGCCTGCGGCAGGTCGATGATGCGGGCCCCGGACGAAGCGCTCGTGAACAGGGAGCAGGGCGTGGTCTCCCAGGTCGCTTCGGGGCTCTCGGCGCGCTCCTGCTCCCCGGCCCTCGGCGCCATCTCTGGAACGGTCAGGGAATCGGCCTGTCCGCTGGAGACGGCGGTCTCCTCGGTAGAGGAGGTGGGATCTCGAAGCCCGAGCCTGCGGTTCGCTATCCTCATGGCCAGGAAGAACGAGATCGCCAGGACGAGGACGATCGCTATCTCGATCAGGATGCTCCTGACAAGTGGGGGGGCGCTCGACGTATCGCGTCTGTCCGGTCCTGAAGTCACCAGTACACTCCCTGTCCTGTTGCGAACCCGCGTATCGACGAAACAATAGCCCGGGCGATCCTGAAGCGGAAGTCCAGGGATCCCAGGAGCTGCTCCTCTCCAGGATTGGAGATGAATGCTGACTCGACGAGGATGGAAGGCATCCAGGCTCCTCTGAGGACATAGAATCCCGCCTGCTTGACCCCTCTGTCGCTGAGCGCGGGCAGCTCGGCCGAGATGTTGCTCTGGATCAGGCCGGCGAGGGAACTGCTGTTCTCGAGGTAGATGTTCTGCGCCATGTCGGCGAGCAGGAACTGCAGAGGATCGCCCGCCGGGGAGGACTCCTCCGGCAGGTCGTATGCGGCGGAGCCGTTCTCGAGGGCTGCGACGGCCCTGGCGTCGTCCGAGCGGGCGAGGGACAGGAAATAGGTCTCGAAACCCTCCGCCTCCCTTCGCGTGCTGGCATTGCAGTGGATGCTCACGAACAGGTCCGCCCTGCTGGCGTTCGCCAGTCTCGTCCTGGAGCCGAGCGAAGCGTAGGAATCGCTGTCGCGGGTGAGGATGACCCTGACGGACGGCATCTCCAGCGCCATCAGATCGCGCACCAGGAGCGCTATCTGCAGGGTCCTGTCCTTCTCGTATGTGCCCGACGGACCCACCGCACCGGGATCCCTTCCGCCATGGCCCGGATCGAGCACCACGCAGTCGAACTCCCTCAGCCAGGGGGACATCTCGCCGCTCTGGAGGGCTGCGGCCGCCACCGAGTCGGCCTGGGAGAGGGATGCCGTCACCATCTCGACCGGCGGACCCTCCCATGAGAGGGCGGGGAGATAGAACACGCTGTCGGAGCGCATGAAGATCCTCAGACTCGTGCTGTCGGGGCTCAGAGCCCAGTCGACCGAGGCTATCCGGGGGTCGAGGAACAGCGACAGCAGGCACGAGTCGGGCGAGATGCGCATGGAGTCGAGCCAGACAGGCAGTGGGGCTGCCGCTACTGCCAGCGGGAGCCCGCAACTGATGCCCAGCTCGAATCCGCTCATGGAAACCGAAGGCTCGATAGGGGCGAGAGATCTCACATCGAGGAGGAGACCGTCGAGGCGCGGGACGATGTCCACCCTGCACGGGGCGGCGAAGCCGCTCCCTGCGATCAGGAGCAGCAGGAGAAGACTAGCCGCGGCGGCGCGCCTTGAGAACGGCATCGATGCGCCGGCCCTCCTCCCTCCTGGCTATCTCCTGCCGCTTGTCGTACGAGCGGCGTCCCCTGCAAAGACCTAGCGTGATCTTGGCGATCCCGTTCGAGTAGTGGACGTCCAGGGGGATGAGCGTGAGCCCCTTCTCCTCGATCTTGCGCCTGAGGCGAAGCAGCTCGCGGCCGTGGGCCAGCAGCTTCCTCTTCCTGTGAGGGTCCTGATTGTCCCTGGCCTGGGGATACTCGGCTATGGACATGCCTATCACCCAGAGCTCCCCTGAGTCGTCGAAGGCGGCGTAGGATCCCGACAGGCCTGCCTTGCCGTTCCTTATGGACTTGATCTCCGAGCCCGCGAGGACGATGCCGGTCTCCAGCGTCTCCAGGACGTCGTAATCGTGGAAGGCCTTCTTGTTCCTCGCAGCCAGATCGCTCATGGCGGACACTTTCCGGCGTCTCGATTGACGCCCGCGCCCTCTTGGCCTAAGTTTGGGGCCTGCCCGGTGCCGAAGTGGCGGAATTGGCAGACGCGCTAGGTTCAGGACCTAGTAAGGGCAACCTTGTGGGGGTTCAAGTCCCCCCTTCGGCACCACTCCCCCTTCCGGGACGGCCCATCAGGGTCTTCAACACATGAACGGTCAGGCCGATGAGGGCCAGACCGAGCATCACCCTTCCCATGCCTTCGGCGAGGATCGACACCCCTGCCCCGACGCCCGTTGTGTTGCCGGAGCGCATGCAGAGATCGAGCAGTATGCCCCCGGCGAGGACCGAGCCGATCTGCCCGGACACATTGGCGCTTGCCGCGTGCATGAGGAGGAAGTTGTTGCGGTCCTCCTCCCGCCCGATCTGCTGCACCAGCCTCGCCGACATGGGGAACGAGGAGAGACCCGCGGCTCCGATCAGGGGGTTGACCCTGAGGCCGATGGCGTGGAGCAGCTTGCCGAGGAGTACACCCAGCGCGGTGGACATGGCGAAGGCCAGGAGGCCGAGTCCGAAGATCGCCATCGTGTCGGACCTCAGGAAGACCTCGGCCCGCATCGTGGAGCCGACGGCTATCCCGAGGAAGAGCGTGACCAGGCCCGACAGCACGTTCTTCGCGGACGCGGCCAGCGAATCGGTGGCTCCCGAGGTGGCGAGGATGTTGCCGAACATCAGCATGCCGATGAGCGGGATGCTCATGGGGCTGAGGAAACCCGCGAAGATCGTGATGATCCACGGGAAGAGCCTGAGGAGGGTCTGGGGGACCTCCTCCTCCGAATGCGGCATCGTGACAGCCCTCTCCTTCCTCGTCGTCAGCAGGCGCATGATGGGCGGCTGGATCAGCGGGACCAGGGCCATGTAGGAATACGCCGCGAGCGTGACCGGTCCGAGTATCCGGGGGGCGAGCAGCGCGGTCACGAAGATGGAGGTCGGCCCGTCCGCGGTTCCGATGACACCTATCGAGGCAGCCTCGAAGAGGTCGAATCCCATCAGAAGGGCGACCAGGAGGCTGCCGAAGATCCCGATCTGCCCTATAGCCCCGAAGATCACGAGCCAGGGGCGCTCGAGCAGCGGTCTGAAGTCCATCATCGCGCCTATGGCCACGAAGATGAGGAGAGGGAAGAGCTCGGTTTCGATCCCGACGGAGTAGAGGACGCCGAGGATTGAGCCCGGCTCGCGCATGGGAGACATGGGCATGTTTATGAGCACGATGCCCAGACCTATCGGGAGCAGAAGGAGCGGCTCGTATTTCTTCCGGACCGCGAAGAAGCAGAGGAGCAGGCCGAAGAGCATCATCAGCGCTTCGGCCGGGCTCGGCAGGACCATCAGGTTGCTCATGAGGACTCCAATTCCCCGGATTCGAGGGCTGCCAGCCGCTTCCTGGCCGAGTCCAGCGGTGGGTTTGCCCTGTCGCGGGCCGAGAGGATCGGATCGGAGACGCCCCAGTCGATGCCCAGGGACATGTCGTCCCACGCAACGCCGTGCTCGTCGGACCCGTCGTAGTACCCATTGACCACGTAGACGAGAACGCTGTCCTCGAGGGCGAGGAACCCGTGCGCCACGCCGGGCGGGATCAGGAGCGCCTCTCCCNTTCCCGCGGTCAGGTCGATGGAGAGTCCCCTGGCTGGAGCCGCTCCCGTCCTCAGATCGGCTACCCCGGCCCTGATGCGNCCGGAGCAGAGGAACCAGAGGTCTCTCTGGCGCAGGTGAAAGTGCAGCCCGCGCAGGGTGCCGGCCCTGGAGAAGGAGCAGTTGACCTGNACAANGCCTCCGAAGAGCTCTTCCATCCACTCCAGCCTGAACACTTCGGTGAAGCGCCCCCTGGCGTCCTCCCCTCCGGGAAGAGCCGCCCTCATAACTCCGGGGATCGCGCAGGCGCTCTCGAAGACAGGATGCGGTGCTGGCAAGCTGGCCTCCAGGCTGGCTCCTCCATCAGGATGCCGGTTAGATTGACTCCCGAAGAATACAATAGCGCAGATTCCACCCGCAAATCCGGAGGCGTTCGCATGACGAGGAAGGAAAGGGCTCTTGCGATAGCGGACGGACTCCAGGGTCTGTATCCGGATGCAGGATGCCTGCTCGATTACGGCGGAGTCCCGTACAGGCTCCTGCTCTCGACCATACTGTCGGCCCAGACCACCGACGAATCGGTCAACCGTGTCACGCCGAGGCTCTGGAAGGCCTGGCCCGACCTCGAATCCCTCTCCCGCGCGCCCCTCGCATCCATCGAGGAGGTCATCCATCCCTTGGGCTTCTTCCGCAGCAAGGCGCGGCTTGTCTCCGCGGCCGCCGCATGGCTGCTCGGGAACTCGGGGGGAGAGGTGCCGGACACCATGGATCGACTGCTGGAGATACCCGGCGTGGGCAGGAAGACCGCGAATGTCGCNCTCGGGGAGATCTCGCACAAGCCGGCCATCATCGTGGACACCCACGTCAAGAGGCTCTCNTTCAGGATGGGTCTCACCTCCAGCACCGACCCCGACAGGATCGAGGAGGACCTCGGGAAGCTCATCCCCCCTCCTCTCCGCACCGCCTTCAGCCACAGGATGGGAGCCCATGGCAGGCGCATCTGCGCAGCCCGGAAGCCCCGCTGCAGCGCCTGCCTGCTGCTCGACATCTGTCCGAGGAAGGGACTGGCCGGTGACTGCCATTGACGGAGGCGGCCGGTTACGGGAACCGGCTCCCNGGGGCGGGAGCCGGTTCTTTGCGACGGATGCGCCCGGAGGCGCCCGGATCTAGTCTATGTCGTTGAGGTCGACGGACCAGTAGAACCCGTCGTAGTCGACGCTGATGCCCATGAGGGTGTAGGTGTCGTCGTCCTCGTCCTGGCAGCGCAGGTCATACTGGCCGGGATTGACGTAGAAGGTCCACGACTCGCCCGGAGCGAGGGTCTCGCTGCCCAGCCAGTCGGAGCCCCAGTCGCTGCTGGAGGACGGGCTGCAGTAGACGTAGTAGATGGTCCAGTTGCCGAGGTCGTTGTAGATGGTGATCGGGCAGCCGCCCTCGGTTTCGTAGGTCGACTCGCCGCCGTAGTTGTACTCGCCCAGGTCGTCGAGCGTCACGTACCAGGAGTAGGTGCCGGATATCGGGACGTTGTAGAGGATGTACTCGTCGCCATCCTCGTCGACGAGCTTGAGGTCCCAGGTGCCGCTCTGGACGTTGAACTCCCAGGTGTCACCGGGATTGATGATGTCGCTCCCGAGCCAGTCGGAGCCCCAGTCGGAGGACGTGCTGGGGGAGATGTAGACGTAGTAGATGTCGTAGTTTCCGGTTCCGTTGGTGATCTCGACCGTCGCAGCCATGGAGACTGCGAGGAAGCCGGCGATCATGAGCGCGAACAAAGAACGGATCATGTAACCTCCTCTGTTTGGTGCAACGGGGTGAAGATACTACGATCACCTCCGTGGCTGTCAACGATNCCCTTCCACGGGCTGCAGCCGATGAAGGCACCTGTTGCTGGTACAGACGGGGACGCCCTCCATTCCATCGCCTCCGCGGTCCGGACGACCCGGGGAGGCGTTGTGCGGACCCCCCTCCTTTGTATATTGCGGTCTGTCGGAAAGGTACGATCATGAAGGTCTTCTACGCCTCGACCGCCGGCGGTGTCCGCCGAGCGGTCTTCGATCTGATGGAGGCCGCCTGCTGGAGCGATCTGATTCCGGCGGGAGTCGACGTTCTGCTCAAGGTGAACCTCACCTGGGACCGGCTGCGCCCGGGAGTCGATACGGGACCATGGGTGCTGGAGGCGATCGCCGAGAGGTTGTCGGGTCACGCCGCCAGGATTTTCGTAGGCGAGTCCGGCCAGATACTCGTCGATGCCGACAAGGCTCTGGAAGTTAGCGGGATAGGCGCGGTCTGCAGGCGCAGGGGGCTCGTCTGGCACAACTTCTCCAGGAATCCCTGGAAGAGGGTCACCGTCTCTGGCCTCGAGTTCGGCATCCCCGAGATCGTATCGCGCGCCGTGGTGGTCTCGGTGCCCGTGGTGAAGACCCATTACAGAACAGGGATCTCCGCCGCGCTCAAGAACCTGTACGGATGCCTCGACGACGGGAGGCACAACTATCATCGCATGCTGCCCGAGTACATCGCGGCGGTCAATTCCGCCGTCCCGGTAGCCCTGACAGTGGCCGATGGCACGGTTTCGCTCGAGGGCGACGGACCCAAGCCGGGGACGCCCCGCAGAACTGACTTCGTCGCGGCATCGGCGGACCGGGTGGCCCTGGACTGGTCCCTTGCGGGACTCATGGGCTTCGATCCGGCATCCCTCCGGTTCCTTGCCGCGTGCGAGAGCCGGGTGGGAACTGCGGCAGGCCTCGAGGAGGTGTGCCTCCCCCCTCTCACGGAACGCCCCTCCTTCGAATTCGTGAAGCCTCGCCCCAACTTCGTGGCCAGGGTGGAGAAGCTGCTCCGGGGGCGGGCCGAGGCAACAGGTCCACAGCGTGACGGCCCCCTCATGCCCCTCCTGCGCCTCGGTGCCAGGCGCTGGTACGGCTTCTCCTACACGCTCCGCGGCCAGAGGCGCGAGGCGCTCGAGTTCATCGGATCCCTCCCGTGCGGGCCGCAGTGGCTGGGGGAGGAGGAAGGCCGGTAATGGAGTTCGGCGGCGAGTTGATGATGGGGTTCGACGCGTTCCTGGGCCTCCTGGGCCGCCGCCGCCCCGTGAACGTGATGATCTCGGTGACCGACAGGTGCCCGAGCAGATGCGCCTACTGCAGGATCCCGCTCAACGACCGGCCGGAGCTGTCCACCTCCCAGTGGCTGGGCCTCCTCGATCAGATGGCCGCCGCCGGCACCAGGAGGATAGGCGTCTGGGGCGGCGAGCCCCTGATGAGGGACGACATAGTCGAGATCTGCTCCCATGCGAAATCGAAGGGCATCTACGTGAGCCTCGACTCGAACGGGTACCTCATCCCCGCCAGGCCCGGCATCTTCGAGGCGATCGACCACCTCGTGATCGCCCTGGACGGCCCGGAGGACGCCCACGACGCCAACAGGCAGCCCGGNAGCTGGAAGAAGGCCATGAGGGCGATCGAGACGGCTTCGGGAAGGGTGAGGCTCTGGACGATCACCGTCCTCACCCGGAACAACCTGGACAGGATCCCCTGGATCGTCCACGCGGCGGAGGAGCACGGATTCCTCACCACATTCCAGACACTCCACCACAACGATGTCCTGGGCAGGAACCCCGAAGGCATGATGCCCAGCCCCGCCGAGTACTCGAAGGCCTTCCGCGAGCTGCTCGAGCTGAAGAGGAAGGGCGCGCCGATCGCCAATTCGAGCAGATACCTGGAATCGCTTTCGCGCTGGGATGATCACTCCGTCACCACGCTGCCCGGGAGGTTCCACGGAGTTCGATGCCGCGCCGGCGCCATGTACTGCAACATCGACGCCGACGGCCGGGTCTACCCCTGTTCGCTCCTGATGGGGATGTACCCCGGGGCGCTGAACGCCCTCGAAGTGGGCTTCAGGAAGGCATTCGACGCCGTTTCCGAACTGCCGTGCCAGTCGTGCGTGGCGGGCTGCTACACGGAGTACAACTACCTGTACGGACTGACCGCTTCGGTCGCTCTGGAGTGGTTTGCAGCAGTTAAGGATACAGACAAGGCAATGCATGCCGCTGCCGCGAACAAGACCTCAGGGACAAAGGGCTTCGGAACCCCGCAGGTCTTCTAGGTCTCCGGGCAGGGCCTCCCCTCGCCTGTCGCGAAGAATCTGGCCCACTCGAGGACTCTGTAGCCGGCGGATTCCAGCAACCGCAGAGACGCACCCTCGCCCGCCGGGACCATCTGACGGGTCTTCTCGGCTCCCCTCTCCTTCAGCCCGGCGAGCCCTGCGAGCAGCAGCGACCGCCCCAGGCCTCTGCGCCTGAACTGCGGCCTCGTTCCGATGAAGTAGAAGGCGCCTTCCTTCCTGTCCAGACTGTCCAGCCTTGCCAGGCAGACTCCCGCCGGCACCCCGTCGACCGTAGCAAGCCTGAACAGCTCCGGATCGAACGACTGGCCGTTTCTCCACTCTCCGATCCGTCCGTGGAAGTCGACATCCGACCATCCGCTGTCGGCGGCGCATTCCGAGGCGACGGAAGCGATCGTCTCCAGCCCGGACTCCTCTATCCCGATGGTGACGATGTGAGGGAAGGCCTCCAACTCGTCGAGCCGGCGCCCGAGTATCGTGCTGTCCCTGAGATATCTGAGCCCCAGACATCTGTAGATGCCCTGCAGCCTCAGGATCTCCTCCTGCGCCTGGTCCGAATAGACTGCTGCGGTAGCCGCGAGGCCCCTTGCGGAGGCGTTCTCCAAAGCGCTGCGGACGAGGTGCTCCTCGAGCTCCTGAGACGCTGCGCCATCCTTCACCGCGTGGGGCACGCCTATCAGGATCGTGCCATCGGGCCTGGGACTGCCGGTGAAGATGAATCCTGCCGGCCTGCCGGCCTCATCGAACGCACCCATGTACGCCCCCTCGAAGTACTCGTCCAGGGCGAACCCGAGCAGAGCCCCCGAGAGGAAGTCGAGCAGATCCTTGCGCTCCAGAAATCTGGATGTGTATCTCATTCCGCGGTCCACCTCCACAGGCTTCACCGGATATATCCCAGGTCCCTCAGGGCCCTGTCCACCGACTCCCTGAAATTGACGACGGACGGGTGTCCGGTCTGCTGGGTGGCCCAGTAGGACCCGGCCTCCTCCAGCAGCGCCGGATCGGGAGCGACGGGGGATGCCTCCAGAGGGTCGGTGGCCAGGTCGTAGCCCTCGGTTGCTCCGGACCCGGGTGCCCAGATCGCCTTTCCAGTCCCGTCGACGATCGAAGTCATGTCCTCCATGCTCCAGAGCACCCCGCTGGCAGGAACCATCCTGCTCTCCCCGCCGGCGAGGAGATCCCTTCCCGGAAGGCCCTCCGGGGCGGCCAGACCGCTCAGAGCCGCCACCGTGGGCAATACGTCGAGCTGCGAGCAGAGAGCGGAATCGACCCGCCCGGCGGGTACGCCGGGGCCGGAGATGACCAACGGAACATGGGTGATCTCCTGGTAGAGGCTGAGGCCGTGTTCTATCCCTCCGTGCTCCATGAACTCCTCGCCATGGTCCGCGACAACGATCACAACCGTCTCCCCTCCGAGCCCCCGCTCCCGGAGACCCGAGAGAAGCTCCCCGAGGGATGCGTCCACGAAGGCGATCTCTCCGTCGTAGAGGGCTTCGAGGTTGCGCAACCCGTCCCCGGGGATGACCTCCTCGCCGCTGTTGACGGCTACCAGGTGCGGCACGCCGCCCCATGCGGAGTCGTAGGGACCCGAATAGGAGGGATCCGTGAACAGGTCCGCGTACGGGGCCGGCGGATCGTACCTCATGTGCGCGTCGTAGTAATGGACGAGAAGGAAGAAGCGCCCTTCTCCGGCCGAGTCCAGCCAGCGCAGGGCGTCGACCGTGGTTCCGTCGGCAAGCCTCTCGCTCCCCTCTCCTGCGAATCCCCTGCAGTCGAAGGAATCGAAGCCCCGGTGGAAGCCGAAGTCCTCGGAGAGGAAGACCACGTTCAGGATGGCGGATGTCCTGTAACCGCCCGAGTGGAGGATGGTCGGGATGGTTTCTAATGCGGGGTCGAGCCCGTAGAACGCCCCTCCCCTGAAGCCCGCTCCGGTCGCCCTCGGCGGCAGCCCGGTGAAGATCGAGGCCACCGAGGGGAGCGTCCAGGAGCTCTGTGCCTGGCACCGCGCGAAAAGCGTCCCGGCAGCTGCCAGGCTGTCCAGGACCGGGGATGTCGGCCTGTTGCAGCCGTAGCAGCCGAGATGGTCCGCCCTCACCGTGTCCAGGATGACCAGCACGACATTGGGGCCGCCGCTCCCGCCTCCGCACGCGCAGAGCGCCAGCAGGACCGCTGCCAGAAGGCATCTGACACGGGTCATCAGTGCCCGGCCTCCAGCCAGTTCGCTCCGACGCCGGTGCCGACCTTCAAGGGCACCTGCAGCAGTCCCTCCATCTCCATCGACTCCTTCATGATCAGGACAGCCCTGCCGGCCAGGGGCCGTGGCACGGTCGCAACCAGCTCGTCATGAACCTGCAGAACCAGGCCGGCCCCCTCCAGCTCGGCCTCGAGCGCCCCCGCGACCTTCAGCATGGCGAGCTTCACTATGTCAGCCGCCGAGCCCTGTACCGTCGTATTCACAACCATGCGCTCCAAAGCCTTGCGCTGTGTTCCGCGGGCGGCTGCGAACTCCCCGAAGAGTCTCCTCCTGCCCGTCAGGGTCCTGGTTTCGCCGGTCGCTTCCGCTTCGGATATGCACCTTCGCAGGAATGCGTCGATCTCCGGGTAGATGTCGAAATACCTGTTGATGAGGGAGGCGGCCTCACCCCTGGGGATCGAGAGTCTCTGGGAAAGCCCGTGGGCGCTGATTCCGTAGACGATGGAGAAGTTGACCTCCTTGGCCCTTCTGCGATGCTCGGGACTGTCGTCGCNGAAGACGGCCCGGGCGGTCGCGGAATGGATGTCCTCGTCGTTCTCGTAGGCCCGCCTGAGTGCGCCTTCGCCGGCCAGGGAGGCGAGCACCCGCAGCTCGATCTGCGAATAGTCGGCCGATACGAATACCTGTCCCTCCCCGCCGGGCACGAAGCAGCTCCTTATCGACCTTCCCCTGTCGGTCCTGATCGGGATGTTCTGGAGGTTCGGGTCGCTGGAGCTGAGCCTGCCCGTGGCGGTCACCGCCTGGTTGAAGCTGGTGTGGATGAGGCCGGTCCGGCGCGAGACGAATCCCGGCAGCTTCTCCACATAGGTGGAGACGAGCTTCGACAGCTCCCTGTGCTCGATCACCATGTCGACGAACGGGTGCATGCCGGCCAGCGCCTGCAGGACGGTGTATCCCGAGGAGTCGCCTCCCTTGCCGGTCTTGCGTATCCTGGGTAGGCAGAGCCTGTCGAAGAGGACCTCGGACACCTTCGCCGGGCTGTTCAGGTTCACATCGCAGCCGGCCAGCTCCGAGGCCTTCGCCTCGAGGGTCCGCAGCTCCTCGAGGAACTTCCCCCGGATCTCCTCCAGCCTGGCCAGATCCAGCCCGACGCCGCGCCTCTCCATCGAGGCGAGCACCGGTACGAGGGGCAGCTCGATATCCCTGTAGACGCGGTCGAGACCTGCGTCCCGAGCCAGGCGCTCCTCCAGGTCCGCGGTGATCCTCCTGCAGGCACGGGCTCGCGCCACGGCTTCGGAAGGATCTCCGGGAAATCCCTGGCCCGGCAGGCTGATGCCCTTTGCTGCCGCCATCTGGTCGAGGGTCCTGCCGGGATCTCCCGATGACAGGAGGTAGTCGGCGAGGGTCGGATCGCCTCTCGGCCCTCCGTCGGGAGCTCCACAGCTTCGGAGCAGGTGGAGCATCCCCTTGGAGGACGAAGCTGCGAAGCCGCCGGCCAGCAGATCCCCCAGCCTGCTGGGCGAGTCCGGGTCCGAGAGCGGGAGGGTTGCGGCATCTGCTCCCGTGACCACGGCGAAACCTTCGCAAGAGAGATCGGACCCGGCGCCCCTCATGCCCCAGGCCTCCACGAAGGCGCGTGCGTCTCCTCCGGGCTCTTCCTCCCGGATGTCCCGCTCCCCCGGGAAGGGAATCTGACCGCCGCCGGCCTGTACTGCGGTCCCGTCGATCCCCTGCCCGGAAATCCTGGACTTCAGCTTCCTCATGCCGAGGCGCTCGAGCATCGATGGAGCGCTCTCAGGATCCGGAGCCTTCAGCCTGAAGTCCTCGAGGTCGAAGTCGCCGAGCGCGTCACGGCGGAGCTCCACGAGTTCCCTGCTCATCCTAACCAGGTCCCTGGAGGCCTCCAGCCTGGCGCGGAGGGAGTCCGGGCTGACCCTGTCGAGGTGGGCATAGATGTCGTTCAGTCCATCGAATTCACCGAGAAGGGCGAGCGCTGTCTTCGGGCCGATGCCCCTGGCGCCGGGGATGTTGTCGGAGGAATCCCCCGCGAGGGCCAGATAGTCGGCGACCTTCGAGGGGGGCACTCCGAGAACCTTTTCCACCTCCGAGGCGGAGAGAGGGATGCTCCGCGCCCCCGGCCTCGCGGGCTGCACCATCCCCACGCCGGGTCCGACCAGCTGCAGCAGGTCCTTGTCTGATGAAAGGATGTCGACCAAGATGCCGTCAGATGCAGCCCTCTCGACGGCCGATGCGATGATGTCGTCGGCTTCGAAGCCTTCGCGCCTCATCTCCGCGATGCCCATGCTCCTGACCAGCCCGGGCGCCATCTCCATCTGGAACACCATCTCGGGGGGCGGCAGGGGCCTGTTGGCCTTGTAGCTCTCGTAGATGGAGCTGCGGAATCCCTTTCCCGGGGAGTCGAAGGCGGCCAGGACATATCCGGGCGAGTACATGTCCAGGTAGGAGTAGATCTCCCCCATCAGGTACATCAGCCCGCTCGTCACCGCTCCGTCAGGCGCTCTCAGCGGGTTCCTGGACATGGCGAAATGGCCCCTGTAGATGAGCCCCATGCAGTCCACGAGGAGCATCCTCCGGGCGGCTGGAGCGTTCTCAGGCTGCATCGAAGATGTCCATGGCTGCCTTGACGACGTCCTCGACGCATATCGTCGAGAAGCACTCCATCGAGTCCTCCGGGCAGGTGCGCCTGAAACAGGGCGAGCACGCCGCACGCCCCTTCACGATGCGCACCGAGCGACCGAGCGGAGCGGTCCACACCGCGGATGTCGAGCCGTACACAACCACGGTCGGGACGCCCAGCGAAGCGGCCAGGTGGGCTCCCCCCGAATCGTTGCCTAGCGCGAGCATTGCGCACGACAGCCTCGCCGCAAGCTCGTCGAGCGGCAACCCCGCCCGGACAATCGAGCCGTCCACCCCGGAAGCCATCTCNNNGAGCTGTCCGGCTTCGGAGGAGGAGCCGTAGAAGACAACCGCCAGCCCGGTCCTCCTGGCCAGCAGACCGGCCGCCTCCGGCATCGACGGCCACATCTTGGCCCTGCCGAAGGCGGCTCCGGGAAAGACCGCCAGATGCTTCTCGCCGCTGCACGGACCNGGTGCGGGCGTCGGANCGGCCGGGTGGAATCCGGCCTCNTCCGCAAGCCNCTCGTAATCGATGCTGTGATGATGATTGCGTCCGGGCAGAGGCCTGACGGGGTGCGTCAGCAGAAGTCTCCTGAACTGCCCCGAGTGCCCGATGCGCTCGGGGATGCCGGCCGTGAAGCCCGCCCAGGCGCTGGAGAACGAGTCCGTCATGAGCAGGAGGGAATCGAATCTCCCCCTGGGGATCGGCTCTCCTGAGGGCAGCGCCTCGGATCCCGGGAGGAATACGCCCACGAGCGGGAGAAGGTTTGCAGGGAGACAGTACGAGACTTCATCCCGGCCTTTCGCGATGCCGGTCAGCGCCCCCATGCTCATGACGAGGTCGCCGAGCCAGTTGGGAGCCCTCACGAGCAGCTTCAGACGCCCCATCCCCTCCTCACCAGGAGCGACCATGACTCGAGGAATCCTGGCACGCTCCTCGATGGACCCGGCGCCCACGAAGGGAAGTCGCCGTGCCTGTCCAGCCCGGCCACGGGGATCCCGAAGGCGCAGGCCGCCGCCCAGAGCCCGGGTGAGTCTACCGCAGCGGCAGCAGCGCCCGCGAGCACTGCGGCCCTCGTGGCCCTGTCCATGCCTGCCACAGGACCCTTGGGATCGTCCATCAGGACGACTCGCAGCGGCATCTCGGCCCTCGACTTCCCGAGGATCTCGGCAGCCGCCCTGCCTGCCGCGATGTAGGGAGTCGGCGCGCCGGCCGTGGGTGAGAGGACCTTTCTCGCCATCGACTCGTCCTGCTGGAGCGGTCTGGGGCGATAGTTTCGGTCCGAGGCCATGCCGAGGCTNCCGCACAGGAAGTGAAGGCTCTCGGGCAGCGGCCGGTCGCCGGTCCTCACAACGACGTTCGCCCCTGCGCAAGGGAAGCCCGCCACCCGTACCCTTGCGCCGGTCGAGAGGAGGAACGCGTCCGTGGACGCATCGCTCCGTCCGCCTGCCAGAATGACGATGCTCCGGCCCTGCGGCTTCTGTCCGGGCGGGCACGATCTGCCGGAAATCCTGTACACGGACGGGGGTCTGCCTGCCAGGGCCGCGAGGTCTGCATCATCCTCCCTCGCCCATAGCGACTGCTCCGTCCCAGGGAACGAGACCGAGAGATTCTGGAGCAGGAAAAGCGCGGGCCAGATGTCAGCGGGAGAGGGGCCCTGGACGACACCGACCGTATCCGGCGCCCTCAGGTCGTCGGGGATCGAGATGATCTCGCCATCGGCCTGCTCGCCCCCTTTGCGGAACAGCCTGGAGATCAGGTTCACTCGAGATCCTCGAGCAGCGCCCGGGCCATGTCGGCGGTCGCGGCATCCCCGGAGCCCGCCAGGTCCGACAGGGTGACCATCGCCTCGGTCACCCCCCCGTCTCCGTAGAGCGCCAGCGCGCGAACTATGCGGTGCATCCCGTCTCCGGCATATGCGGAATCGAGGAGGGCGCAGACCTCATTGGCTTCTTCGCATCGACCCGCCTGCACGAGCGCGAAGGAGAGGTCGAGCGCAGACCAGTACTGCCTCCTGCGGGTCGTGGCAGAGGCCAGGGATGCGCGGAATTCGGCGACGGCATCCTCAGGGCGCCCCATGTAGAGCAATGCGGTGCCGGAAGCCCTGTGCTCGAGCCATTGCGAGCCGGTGACTTCCGTCAGCTCCCGGATGGCCATGCTGTCCAGCCCGCAGCACCAGGCCAGCCTTCCATACCAGTAATCCTCAAGCCCTGGCTCCAGCGGAAAGGCCTCCAGGTCCTCGATCAGCCATTCGGCCCTGTTGGCGTGCCCGGCGTAGAGGGCTTCCTCCAGCAGTCTGCAGAGCACACGGGCCTGCCCGCCGGACGAGCCCTCTTCCTGCCACGCGGCGCCCGCCTGCCACAGCAGGCCGGTCTCCTCCATCTCGACGGGCGAAGGATCGAGGATCAGGCAGCAGATCATCATGAAGGCGATTTTCGATACCCCCCGAGCATTCTACCTGCGAGCCGGAGGTAGCTGAACGCGCCGAAAATGACCGCGGCCAGCGCGATGTAGCCGCTGATGCCTGTCAGGACGGAGTAGACGGCCTTGCCCGGGAGTGCTATCCGGCCGGCCGCAGAGCAGGCCAGCACATAACTGAGGACCACGACGAGGCGCTCCCCCGTGGGTATGGCCACCGCGGGGCGGCCCACTCCCCAGGAGATGACGGTCGTCGCCAGCAGGACCAGGAGATGGTATCCTGCGAGTATCCCCGCTATGGTGGCATCGATGGCGCCCGCCCTGGCCATGACGAGGATTGCGATGGAGAGGAAGATCTTGTCGGCGGTGAAGTCGAGTATCTTTCCGTCATAGCTGGTCTTGTGGATCCTGCGGGCGATCCAGCCGTCGAGATAGTCGCTGACCGCCGCCGCGAGCACGATCCAGAACACGAGCAGCGGAGAGGCGCCCAGCACTGCCGCCAGACCCACGGCGGGTCCGGCGGAGAGCCGGAAAATGGATACCGCGGCGGGGATGGCCGCAGCTCTGGCGCGGCCGGGCTCGTTATGGGGCATACGAGCTCCCCGCACCGAAGAACGGGTCTATCTCGTCGGTGTAGACGAATCGCCCTTCCGGAATATCTCCCTCGGTGAGGATCCTCCCCACCAGTCTCTCCAGATCGGCGCTGCCTATGAATTCGTCCGGGAGGAAGCGGCCGTCAGGCGCGAGGCTCATCCAGCCCGCCGCCACCACTGCGGCCAGGGACTGGCCGTAGTCGTCTCCGGCAAGGTCCGGGGGTATGGCGGGAAGGCTCGAGAGGATCGTGAAGAGGTCGTGCC
>JGI20214J51088_10000685_pt1 | contig 23378 bp, 19 predicted proteins | sample WetSurMetagenome_FD_51088 | JGI IMG/M metagenome (IMG submission 51088) | reverse complement strand
GGCGGTGGAGGATGGTAAAGACGCTGTCGATGCCATAGACGGAGACGAAGGCCAGCCAGATGACGGTGTGGGTTTCTATCATGAGGGCCATGATCAGGGTGACGATCCAGAAGGCGATGGCTATGCTTCCCACGTCACCGCCAAAGCAGAGGGCTGTCTTGCGGAAGTTAAAGAAGAGGAAGACCAGACAGGCCACCATGGGGGTATAGATGAAGAGAGGCTCAGCGAAATGTGTGATCTCAAGATTGACATACTGGAGGGCTGCCAGGAGTGCAAGGCTGTACAGGCCGTTGATGCCGTTGATGCCATCCATGAAGTTCCATGCGTTGAGCACGCCGACAAAAACGATATAGGCGGAGGCGAGCAGTAGAAGTTGGCCCCTAAATCCCCCAAGGGGGACTTGAAGGTAGAGATTTAGGAAGAATAGTACACAAGTTATACCAGCGACATGGCTGAAGAAGCGGGGCCACTGGCCCAGGTGGTGAATGTCGTCGATAAAGCTAACGGCAGAGACCAGTGTCATGCCGGCAAAGAAGAGCCAATAATCAGTCGGTGACCATAAAAATATGGCGAGGGATGCAAACCAGAAAATTATTCCCCCGCCACGTATGGTCTTGCTGGTGTGTGAGCTGCGATCTGTGGGATCATCATAAATCCTCTTACGACGGGCAAAGGCAAGAAAAAAGTACTCAATTATAAAAAGACAGAAGAATACAAGAAGATAAAATAATATTGAAGACATACCCTGGTTAATATGATTCTTTTATGTCAGAGATTATTTGAAATAGTACTTAAATATACCCCCGACAGCCCAGTAAAAGGTATATTTAATACTTGAGTAAATCACCAGTTTTTCATTTTCCCTGAGAAATTTATAATGTTTAAGGATTAATCTGAATTTATTGCTTGTGGCAGAGCCTTTCCTTTGCCGGTAATATGCCAGTACCTCCGGGAATGGGTAAGATTTTATTCCTGATTTAAGTATTGAAAGCCAGAGAGCGTAATCCTGCTTACGCCGAAGGTCGGGCATGTAAAATTTGCCGATCTTTTCCTGGTTGTAGACAGCAGTAAGGCAACTTATCTCTGTACGTTTCAGCAATTTCCTGTAATCAACCGGATCGGCACTTACCTCATAAATCTTAGGAATAACGGATCCATCCTCATTAAGGTAACCATAAGATGAATGAGAGAATTCATATCCACCTCTTTCCATAAATTCAATATGATGTTCCAGTCTTTCCGGGATCCAGGTATCATCGCTGTCAAGAAATGCAATATATTTCCCTGAGGCGTTTTTTATTGCTAGGTTACGGGCGACCCCGGATCCTGAGTTGACCTCAAGATGAAATACCTTAAACCTGGAATCTGATGAAGCAAATGAACTGATTATCTCCAATGAATCATCTGTGGAACAATCGTTTACTAAAATATGTTCCCAGTTTTTATATGTCTGATTCAGTACCGAGCGTATTGTCCCAGAAATAAATTTCCCGGAATTAAATACAGGTGTAACAATTGAAACTAACGGCTGCTCCATTACTCCAGTGTTGAAATGAAATCCCTGAACTTACCCTGGTGCATATTCAGAGCATGGCCCGAAATGACATTTACTGTCACATCTTCCCTGAAGTACTTTTTAAGCTCTTTACTTAAAAGTAATTCATCGCCGGGTTTCAGTTTCTGCTGAATAAACAGCGATACTTCACCCTTAATATTCTGAACAGCCTGGTAATTCAACTCCAGTTTGTTCTGAAGGGCAAGGTTTTTAAATATATTATAAAAAGTGAGGCTCGGGTATGTTTTTGCTTTCCCATATACAACTTTGCCAACCCGTCCCAGTACATCTTTAATTACGGGGTGCTTCATTCCACACGGGCATTCAAAGGCTTCATCTTCAAACACCACATAATCGCCAAGTTTATAGCGGATTACAGGAAACGATCTTGCGATAAGGTTGGTTACTATTATTTCTCCTTCAATTTCTTCAGCATAGATACCTTCCATATTAAGATGCATATTCCCGTGCGGGCATTCGAAAGCAATAACTCCTGCTTCTGCCGCTCCATACTCGCTTATGATCTTACAACCATAAGCTTCTAAAGCCTCCTTCTGATAGGTATCAAATATTTTCTCTGAGGTGCCACATACCATTTTCAGCCTGGTTGGTTTTGGCAGAGATCTGAAAGAGTTAATTCTGTGTGCTACTTCGTAAATCATTGAGGAATATCCGAGCAAATACTCAGCGTTCCTGAGTTTACGGGCAAACCTATGAATATCATCGTCTTCATAGGAAAAGATCCTGAACCTGTTTTGAAGACGATCCTTGAATCCTGTAATAAATCTCTGATACGGTGTAAAATTATACCCCCAGAAATAACCGTTCATGTCCCAGGGCTCAACTCCGTACCATGAAAATCCCCTGGCCCGTGAGGCCCTGTTAAACGAGTCCCATGGTTCATCTTTCAGAAACTTCAATCCCTGTCCGGATGTGCCTGATGATTCACTTTTAAAAAGACGATGAAACTCTGCCTTTGAATGTATCCTGATGTTTTGCTGCAGAAAATCTGATTTTGTTGATACCGGTATCTTTTTAATATCATTTATCCCGTTGAAATCCCTATCGGGAACAAATGAATTTCTTTTAAATAATTCCGCATAATACTCAGAATGCCTGCTGGCAAAGATCAGCGTATCCCTGAGTTTCTGAAACTGCATCTCCTTCAGTTCACCCAGCGAAAGTTTCTCTGTCGACTTTAAAAATCTGTAGGATATTTCGTACCCCGGGTTTCTCAACCGCGATCCCGTCTTCCACAAAATTTTAAATAATGTTCCTGACATTTTCAAAATATGAGTCAAACCAGATTTTAATAAACACCAGCTGAATTACTAAAGATTTGTGGAGTCCCTTATCCAGGAAATCATTTCTCAGAGCCGGAATATTGATCTTACCTAAAATACCCATTTTAAAGATTTCTGATTGTTCAAGGTTCATCAAACAATAATTCATGAACTCATCTTTAACAAGATAATCGCTCCATGGAACGCTGAATCCCACTTTCCGGAAGCTCTGTATGTATGGCGGTAGTTGAGAACCAATGGTTTCGGCAAGTATATGTTTATTCTTTTTGCCATGAAAGAGGTATTTATCATCCAGCGTACCAATTCCTTCCATTATCCTATAGTCCATTATGGGTTCACGGCACTCAATCCCGGCACCCATGGTTGCTCTGTCATTCCTGTCGTTAAGCGATTGAAGGTAAGTATGCTGGTCCAGGTAAAGGAGCTGTCTCAATGGGTTGGAAGGATAGATTTTACGAGCCTCCTTTAAAATCCGTAACCTGAATTCCGGGAAAAGGTTGATCCCGTAAAGATTACATTCATTGACAAGCTCATCCGGGTATGTTTCTGATGCATTCATCATCTGCATCATTCCTTCATTATTTATTCTTAAGTAAGACCTGAGTTTGGAGAATCTCGGGTAATCTGAAAGATAATTAAGGATGGCTGAGCATGACCTGATAATCCCCCATAAATGCCTGTATTGAAAAGTCCTGTACCGGACATATCCTCCCAGTACCTCATCTGCACTTTCGCCGGAGAGCAGTACAGATACTTTTTCTTTAGCCATGCACGCAATTGCATAGATGTGTGAATCGCTATAATGTGTCAGTGGCTCATCTATAAAAAAGCTTGCTTTTTCAATGAGCCTCTTAAGCTGTGGGGGCTCTACATAAATCTTATTAAAAGAAAACCCTATTTCAGAGCAGAATTTTTCTGCCAGAACAGATTCATCATATTTTTTATCCCTGAAGCCGACGTTGAAAGTCTGGATGTTACTGTAACCTGCGATCTGAAGCACCTTTGTTATTGAAGAACTGTCCAATCCTGCACTTAGGAGAACACCAACAGGTGCATCACTTATCATGCGGTATTTAACAGAGTCCTGAAAAATATCAGTAAACCATTCATACGGCTTTTCAATGACAGGGTGGTTCAGGATTCTCTCCCCCAGGTTCCACCATCGTTCAATCTGCAATGGCTTGCCTGCTTTGACAATTGCATAATGCCCGGGTAACAGTTTTTTTATGTTACTAAAAATGGTATTCTCTCCGCTTATGAATCTGAACGCAATTAATTCATCCAGCCCGGCTTCATTGATCACAGGTTCAACACCTTTTGCAAAAATTGCTTTCGGTTCTGAAGCAAAATAAAATCCTTTAGGATCTGATGAATAATAAAACGGCTTTACGCCGGCTCTGTCACGTGCTACAAATAGCTCATTACGACGCCTGTCCCATATTGCAAAAGCAAAGATCCCGTTTAGCTTTTCAAGACAATCCTTACCGGCATACTGATAATATTTTAAAAGGACCTCTGTATCAGTTTGGGTCCTGAACTTATAACCATATTGTTCCAGCTCCTTCCTTAACTCCCTGTAATTATAAATCTCACCATTATAAACAATAATGAGATTGCCATCGTCTGAGAAAAAAGGTTGATGGCCTGCACTGGAAAGGTCAATTATGGACAGCCTGCGGTGAGCCAGTCCGGTTCCTCCTTCAATCCATATACCGGCATCATCCGGGCCCCTGTGTGTCAAAGAATCCCTCATTTTCACAAGGAGAGCAGGATCAATATACCCCGATTCAAATTCAATTATACCGGCTATACCGCACATATTATTTTTTCTGATTTGCTATTTCGACATACCTGGAACAAATAGCCTTCATGTTTTTCTCATATGAAGCTTTTTCTTCCACCATTTTCCGGTTGTACTCCAGTGCGTTGCTGAGCTCACCTCTGTTATTAAAATACTCTTCTATTGCACCGGCAAGCATCTCATAATCATCTATTGTAATCAGTCTCCCATTAATTTTATCTCTTATCCATGCCCGGTTACCAGGTACATCAGTAATTATAGGATAACAACCTGATGAAAACGCCTCAAAAAGTGATGACGATACTCCTTCCGTACATGGCATTGAGATATAAAGATCACATTCCGCCAGGTAGTCCGGTAATTTATCATTCGGGATCACTCCGGTAAAATGAACACAGTCTGCTATTCCCAGTTCTGTCGCAAGGGCCTCAAGTTTTGGCCTTAGAAACCCGCCTCCTACAATTGTGAGTCTGAAAGGAATGCCTCTTTTCTTAATAATTCCAAATGCCTTAAGTATTGTTGCATGCCTATAATCCGGGGTCAGGCTCCTTGTAACAATAGCGTGTACTTCACCGGTGTTATATCGGGGCTGGAATTTGTATTTTCTTAAATCTATCCCCTTTGCTAAAACCATTATTTTAGCAGGGTCAACACCGGTCCTGATCATTGAATATGTCATTGCTTCACCCCAGGCATGTACCAATGTGGCATGTCTGAAAGCATATTTCTGAAGCATCCTTTTTAGCGGAACCAGCGGACTTCTGAAAGGATATATGTCTGTAATGCCCTGTTGTGCCACAGCTATGGGGTAACTTTTGTGTAAGGTGGCTGCTATAAAACCGTAACTTGTCGTCCTTTCTGCAATAATAAGGTCAGGGCTTATCTCTTTAGCGTATTTGTGAAGTTCAAATATCCTGGATATACTTTCAACTGCCCTGAATAATTTTCTAAACCCCCTGCCCGGTTCATTCAATTCCCATGTAAATATCTCAAACTGACCAAACTCTTTTAATCCGTTTATCCATGTCTGTGCATCCGCGCGATATGTTTCTCCAAGAAAAAGTATCCTCATAATCCAATCTTGTTAAATTACTATCTTATCCCCTGTTATTCCGGTAGAGCTGTTTCTTCCTCTTCATCGTCATCTGGCAGAATTGTAATCATTGATAACCCTATAAGCAACGGGCTGATATAGGTTCTTGTGGCTGCATGAAATGTTGTAAATATAGCTATTGTGAAAAACGCCAAGAGAACAGGGTTAAGGTCATGAATATGCCTTCGCCTGAACACATTATAGCCCGAATAAAGGAGGATAATAAAATACAAAACTCCTAAAATCCCATGCTCCGAAATAAGCCTGCTCAGTTCAACGTGCGCCAGGTACCCTCTTGTGTTATCACGAAGCAGGCTCGACCCGGCAACGCCTACACCCAGCACAGGATGCTCTTTCCACAGTTGCAGGTCATCAACAAAAATATCGTAACGGTTTGAAGTAATAACATTCAGTGTCTTTTCTTTTCTGCCAGACAGTGTTCCCTTTGTCTCTCCCTTGTACCTTAACAATAGCTTTCCCCCGGTTACCTCGTTTGCCACGCGGAATGTTATTAATAAAACCAGTATCAGCGGTATGATTTTTAAAATTCGTGTTATATTTTGAGAGACCATGGGCCCCGGTCTCCTGTATGGTTCAAGTGCAAGGACAATTATTATTCCCAGGATGCCGCCAAGCATCCCGCCCCTCGAAAAAGTCAATAGCCCCCTGAAGGCAAATACTATCAGAAAAATCAGGTCAAGCCACCTGTAGCCCGAGAAGTACCATTTTTTCCTCCAGAAAATAAAAATGAGGAAAGTCCCGAGTCCAAGAGCGGTTGAAACCTGGTTTGAGCCAAAACCTCCGGTTGTTTCAGCATTTGCCTCAAGCCCGAATTTAACTTCATCAAGATTGGGGGTTTTAATCATTATGTATGCAAGAACTGAAACGGTGGGAAATAATAACAACTTCAGAAATGAAATAAAATTCTCCCTTGATAAGGTCTGCTTCTTGAAAAAGACTATGGATAAAGCTACATTAACAGGTCCCAGGATATTAAAAATAATGCTTTTGTAATCTGAGACATCAGCTTCATTTACAAGTAAAGCCGGCATCAGCAAAATTAACAGAACAAATCCGGTCAGGCCCTTACGGAATCCAAATAAGATACCAACTAAAAGAAAAACGAATACAAGATATTTTCCTAATTCATAGGGGATAAAAGGAGAGGCAAATGAGATCCTTGCCAGAAGCTCAAAAGAGGACAGGTAAACCAAAATAAATACCAGCCAGATAAATACGTTCCCTTTTTCTTTTATCAATTTGAAAATTGACGATAAAAGCGCAATATAAAACCAGGCAATAACAGGTATCGGGGAAAATACTGAAGCAATCCCCAATACTATATGAAACGTAATCCAGAATAGTGCATACCGGTTATCTGTAAGTGAATTAAGCATTTCCAGTAATTTTATTCAGTAAATCCAGGTATTGTTTCATAAATCTGTCCGGCCCATAATTTTGCATAACATGTTTCATAAATGACTGACCCATGTTTTTTGCCAATTCCCTGTTATTAATAAAGTCAAGCAATTCTGTTGCCAATGCTTCCGGATCATTAGGCTTTACAATTTTACCATATTCACCATGGCCGACTACTTCAGCACAATGCCCCACATCGGTCACAATAACTGGCAGGGCAGCCATGCCATATTCAAGAAGAGCAACCGGAAGCCCTTCAGAAACGGAGCTAAGCACTCCACAATCTGCACCTGCAAGTAAAGCAGAAATATCTTCAACAGGTCCGGGCATTTCAACTATTTCAGTAAGCTCCATATCGCTGATCTTTCTTAAAAGCTTAAAATAGTATTCATTTTTCTGAAAAGCCCCGGCCAGGATGACTTTTAACGGCAGCCGGGAATCTCGTTTTACAAGCAATCCAACAGCATTCAGAAGAGTCTCATGGTTTTTTACAGGAAGAATATTTGCAACGCAGGCAATTGTAAATATTTCAGAATTTTTAAGGAACTGCGCTTTGTTTAAAAGAGGGAAGTTTTCAATAAACAGGATTCGATCATCTGGCACTTTCATATTTACAGATGCCCAATCCTTGATTTCTTCATTTACTGAAATAACAGCACTTATCCTTGAAGATATAAGCTTATAGAAAATATTGGATCTGTTTTTACCCGTTCTCCTGCCAAGATGATCATGCCAGATTATTTTAATATCATGTCTGAAAAGCTTTGCTGCAACAGCCCAAAAAACTGATGTTGAATGAGCATGAATAATTTCAGTCTTTTCCTGCCTTAGAACTCTTAAAAATCTCAGAAATGCGATTATGTCAAAAAAGCTCTTCTTGTTAAGATTATGAACCTTAATTACCGGGTTGAGATTGTTACTTAAAAAGCCCCCTACATGTGTGGTACAAACCTGAACGTCAATGCCATTCAGGTGTAAAACGTTTGTTATGTTGACGCACATCCGTTCGGCACCGCCAGGATTCAGGGTATCTATAAGCTGGAGTATCTTCACTTAATCAAAAGTTGTTTTATTTCCGAATCAAACTTCTCAAGAGTATATTCCCTGCTCCATTCCATTGCTTTTCCGGTTTTAAGGAAAAACTCCGATGGGTATTTAATGTAATGTTCTATTATGGAAACAATCTCAGGAACATCGTTTTCAACAAGTTCCCCCCGTTCTCCGTTTCCAAGCATCTGGGGTACGCAGCTTACCGCGGTTGTCACCGGCAGGCATCCCCACCACATAGCTTCAGCCACGGCTTTGGGCCAGCCCTCCGACTTTGATATGAAGATTAGAAAATGCGCCTCCTGCAAAACAGATTTTACAGTCTCAGAATCTACATTACCAAGAAAAATAACCTTATTGCTTATTCCCCAGTTTTCTGCTGCCTGCATTAATTTTTCACGTTCGGTTCCATCGCCGCAGTAAGTAAGTTTTGCATTTATCCCTTTGCCAAGAATTTCCTTTAATACCTCAAGGCTTGTAAACGGGCTCTTGAACTCATATAATCCACCAACAAAAGCCAGGTTAATGCCATCCTCAAATCTTATCTTATTAACCGGCAACCTGTCTCTTTCAAAATAGGATGCAGTAAAAAACGGTTTGATATTTTCAGTCTTGTCAGGCCATTCTCCATAAACAAGTGCCGTCATGTTTCTTGTAAGAAAGGTGTTCCTCAATATACGCTGCTGCAACCTGTAACTCCAGGGCTGTTTGCTGCCCCAGTCCCAGTTTCCTGCATACTTTGCTGTTTTTTGCTTCCCGGGGCTGAATATCTGTATTATACAACCCAGGAGCCCAATGTTACCCGGACAGCGTAAATGTATGTGATCAGATCTTCTTATTCCTTTAGCAATTCTTATTGTAAGTACGGGCAACAGAAAAACTGTCCTTAAAATTGATTTGATACCCTTAATATCAAATTCAGGGATCTGAATGAATTCAATATCTGTATGGTTATAAACGCTATCTATCTCTTCCGCTTTCATTGTTTTACACAATGGCGCTACCACAACAACTTCACCGGCATATTTCAGCCAGATATTCATCTCCCTAATATATGGTCCATAAGCATAGATCTTATTATCAACCTGCTTATGAATTACATGAGTAATTATCAGGAACTTCATAACATTAAATGCTCATGTAAAAACCGATGTTCTGCTGAACAAGCTTTTCGATAGAAAACCTTTTCAATATATCTTCCCTGGCAGCAGTCCCTAATGCATTACCCAGCTCCTTTTTCGAAAGGATACTAATCGTTTTTTGTGCAATATCTTCGGGGTTTAACGGGTCGCATAATAAACCTGTAACGCCTTCAGTTACCACCTCCGGACCAGGACCCAGCCGGCTCCCTATAAATGCTTTGCCCATTGCCAGTGCCTCAAGCCATGCCAATGGCATTGCTTCCATATGCGAAGGGTAAACACATACTTCTGCTTCCTCTATCAGCCCGGGAATATCATCATTCTTAACAGCTCCCAGGAAAACTATATCCTTCTTATCCTCTTCCCTTATGAATTGCTTTACCCATTCGGTATATGATGACCCGTCAGGGTAAAACCAATCACGGCCGGCTATTACCAGCTGGGCATAAGGAACTTCCTTTTTAATTAAAGGAAAGGCCAGTATCAGCTGCCGTATACCCTTTTTTTCACATATTGTCCCTGCAAAAAAAATCCGGCCATTGATTGCTTTGGCAGGATCAGCCTTGTAAAACCTTTTAAGATCTATCGCATTATAAATTGCAGGACCTCTTTTTGAAGAAAAATTCAGGTATTCAGCAGTATGATCCATTACATAATTACTGACACCTATTACTTTATCAGCACGTGAAAAACTCCTTCTTTCCTGGAATCCTTTCCACAATGTGACTTTCCTGTTTTCTGATTCTGCAAAGAAATGATGACCCCCATGCAGCCTTATGATGTATTTTACCCCGTTTATCTTTTGAATGAAAGCCAGGCCAAGCTCTGTAGATTCAATAATATCAATTGGCTTTTCAGCGTATATTTTTTTTATGGCTTTGCTTAGCCTTATGGAATACTGAAGCCATGCAAATCCCCTGGTCTTCTCCGATGAAAGTCTGCAGATATTAACCCCATTATCTGTCTCTGACGCATCTTCAGGCAAGAAATTAATTCCTACGACGGAAACATCAATCCCGGATTTAACCAGGTTTCTGCCCAGCGTTCTGATAAAAGTTCCAACACCTCCGTGCGGGAACCCCTCTTTTGGATACTCATTTGTCAGGAAACAGATGTGCATATATTTTTGATTGATGTCAATGCGTCTATTATCCTCTCATTTGCCTTATCAAGAGGATGATATGCTATTTTTTCATGCCACCTGTGGCAATCTTCAACAACATCGTTACTTCTGAGAGCTTCAGATATTTTATACATCCAATCGTGTTCAGAGTTCACCCATAAAACAGGGTTCAGCCCCTCCATACTGCGGAAGTGAATAAATTTATAAATAGTCTTTATATCCCAGCTTTTGTCTTTAACGGCATTATAATTAATAAAAAGTGCCGGCCTGTCTGATATGCAAAAGTCAAATGCCATTGTACTCCCGACATTGATAACCATATCAGAATGCAGAGAAGTATTTACCAGTAGTGCTATATCCTCAATGGAGGGAATTACCTGGTGCCAGCCGGAATTCTGATCTACAGCTTTCCATAATGGATCTATTGGGGTAATTAACCCTGTGAATTTTTCAAGCACCCGGTCAAACCTGTTTGATTTATCCACAGGGCAACGTCTGAAAATAATATGTACTTTCTTTTTTTGTTTTTCATTCATCTTATCAACTTCCCCGGCAAGCTGTTCTAAATAAACGGGGTCGTAGGGCGATGTCTTTGTGTCATCGCCTGAATAACAAATCCAACTACTGTCAATCGGTAAATTATAAGTTGACGCAAACTGTTCCCTGCTGATTTTTAGCTTATTATCAAAATACGGTACAAACTGGGGCGTTCCTGTCACAAATATTCTTCCGGCTTTCACCTCAGGGTGATAAGTAATAAGCTCTCTCTTCATGTACTCACTCCAGACAAGGTAATAATCCGAATCAACAAAAAGAGTTGCCTTGGAAAGATTATCCCACGAATAGATAAAGCAGGCCGTAGGGATCCCAAGCCTCTTTGCTGCCTCAATAGGTGCTATCCCGTTTAATGCCCGTTGATGCGAACAAAATAATATGTCGGGCTTTTGCTTTTCAAGCTCCAGCAGACAATCATTAAAGTATGGCTTTCCGGATATGACTTTTAAATACCTTTTTTTCAGCTTATTAATACTATAATAAGATCTGTGCCCTGCTAATGTCAGCTCGGAGAGAATAGTTTTAAGAAGATCCCGTGGTCTGCTGAAATCAGGTTTAGATATGTATGTGAGGTAAATCTTATCATCATACTTCCTGGCAAGAAACCTGAGCAAACCTGTCTGCCATGCTTTTCTTAATATTTCTGTTCTCTTGCAGGTGTAAGGAGCTCCCGGAAGTGCAATTCCTTCTGTCCCCCTGGTTTCTGCCAGGCTCAGAATACCCGGTTCTGCCCAGGTCACAATCTCGTGCCCGGCCTTTTTTGCCCTGTCAATAAAATCGGTATATATGAAATTGCGAACCCCTACACCGTCAGGAATAAGAAACAGGATCTTCATTGATATTCAATATCTAAACACTATAGATTCAATAACTAAATTATCTAACCGGAAATATATTTGCCATAGGGTATTTTGTTTATGACATAAACAATTCCGGTTGAGACTGCAAGACAAACCAGGGCTGTAACCGGTATCCCGATAAACGGATTAACCAGGTCCCAGTCTATCCCCACTTTTTTCAGGAAATGTAGTACCAGTATATGAACAAGGTATATTCCGAAGCTATAACGGCTTATAACAGATATTAATTTTTTTACCGGAGAATTTGTGATTTTCAGGTTCTTCACAATGAAAAACACACCTATGGCGGCCATCAGAACATTGGGACTAAGATAGTTGTAAAAATCCTTAACATACTGATCATTCCGGGATGAAAGGATCCCGGTCATAACAATTGTAATCCCAATGCCAAGAAGAATCAATAAAACTGAAATTACTTTCGCCTGGCCTGTACTTTTAAAATTCCTGACAGACAGATAATATCCGAGAACCAGGTATCCAAGGTAACCTGTAAAATATGTAAGATCGATATTTACTTTATACTTTGATATCAGCGGCTGGTTAATTATCAAAGCAATTAACCAGATTAACAGGAAATATAAAATCCCTTTTTCATCGCCTTTTCTGATCCATGGCCCTATGACAGGGATAAAAAGGTAAATGCCGATTATCATATATACGTACCAGAAATGAGGAGAACTTCCATACTGGACAGAGTGGTAAATATACCTGGCAATATCTTTGAAAGATGTTTTGTCGCCATGTAAAAATTGAGGGATCAATTCATAAGCAATGTAAACGGCACTCCAAAACGCCAGAGGCAGAACAACTCTGATGAGTCTCTTTTTCAGAAATATCCCTGTCTTTTCATCTTTAGGCAGCAGCAGGGCCCCGGTTAGCATCACAAAAACCGGAACGCAAAATCGTACGGAACCGTCAAAGATGCTTCCTGCAGTCCAGAAAGAACCGGACACTGTCCCGAACTGGTTTACAAGGCTTCCTGATATATGCAATATTATAACACTTACTGTTGCCAGGGCCCTTAAAGCATCAGCCCATAAAAGGTGCTCGGCATTTTGTTGTTCTTTCATCCGGGAAAGGTTAGGTTATTCAAATCGGAGAATGATCTCTTTTCATTCTCTATTATAGTATTCATGCTCCTGCACCAGTTTTTAATATCGTACATTGAATCAAGCTCCTCCCTGTTGAGGTCAATTGCCCGGAAGCTACCCGACAATATCTGGTTTATTACAGAGGTCCAGCTTTCCGGGCTATGAGGTGAGCTTACCAGAAAGCCCAGCCTGCCGTTATCAAGAACTTCCCTCATCGGAATAATATCAGATGCCAGGGCGGTGCATCCGCATTTCACCGCTTCAATAAGCGACAGGCCAAAACCCTCATGCACCAGTGAGGTGAATAAGTAATAGTCAGAGATATTATACCATACAGGTAGTTGTGCGTTGGGAATTTTACCCAGGTATTGGATATTTCCCTCCGTTGAGATTTTTGATGTCCCTATGATAATCAAGACAACATCGTCCCTGTCTTTTGCGTCAGAGTTATTCCAGGCTTCCAGCAGTATATGCAGTCCCTTTTTGGGCCTTTCCTGTGAAACCCATATAAATACCTTTTTATTTTCATAGCCAAGGTTCTGTTTTGCCTCTTCTTTTTCCCGGACTGATAGTTTAAAGAATTTAGATGAATCCACGCCATCATGCAAAACTGAAACTTTAGGTGTAATAAACGAATACCGGTTTACCTCAAATTCATATGAACTGTGTGTGAGAAAAATAACGTGGTCTATCATCTCATAAAACTCCGCCCCCTTCTGTGAGGAAAAGAAATATGAGAAACCATGCATGCAATAAATAATTCGACATTCAGCCCTTAAGTTATTTTTTAAAAGAAATTTATGCGCCTCTTCAAGTAACTTAATATTGTCTATTATTTTAATTATTACGTGCCCTTCACTTTCTACAATCTTCTTTATAACATGTAAAAATTTGGAATAGGGCTTAATAAAATGCCTTACAATTCTATTATAATTCAATATTTTTACAAATCTATAATTCGTCTCATCATACTTTTTTTGTCCGTGATCAAGTTCAGGGCAAACTATATAATCTATCTGCCCGCCTGTATTTAACCAGAAGTCATACATTTCAGTCCAGCTACCGATTTTATTATATGGCAATGGGAATTGACTGGTTAATATTACTTTAACTGAACTATTATTAAACATAAGACATTTAATTGGCAGTTTTTAAAATAAATTCAAATAGGATGAAATAATATTTTCTGATGAAAAATACTTCTTTAAAGCTTCTATTCGACGAATTGAATTTTTTACTATCTCCTCATTAAAAATTCTTTCTGATAAAATTTCTCTAATTATTTTTTCGTCGTTTATTTCGCATTTTAAAACGTAATCATCACCTAACAAACGAGAGATTTCAGAATTGTAAGGTGTTAATGCAATTATTGGTTTCCCAATATTTACATAATCCACAAATTTTGTTGGCAAAAAGGGACTAAAATCCGAGTGAGCCTCAATAATCAACTGAAAATCTGATTTAAGCAACTTATCAAGAGCATCTGAATAAGGTATCCTGGCATTTTCAAAATATATGTTCTTTGAATTTGCAAATTCTTTTAATTTAGGTTTTAGGCCTTTATTGACATCCCCGTAAAACTCAAATTTAATTCTTCTCTCATTTATATCTGAAGCTACTTTCAGAATGGTATAAGGATCACGCGGTCCCAATAATGTTCCAGCATGAGTTATTAAAACTTCGGAATCTTTATTGTTTTCAATAATATCATTAGTTAATTTATAATCAAATTTAACCGCATGCGGAATTATTCTTACTTTTTTAGTATCAAAAACATAATCATTTTGATACCACTCATTTAATTTTTGTGAAGGGAAAATAATATAATCTAGGTTTTTCAAACTCTTCTGTAATTCGCGCTTTTGGAAAAAATATAAACTGCTATTTATTGCATAAGGAGGAGGATAGCAAGTAATTGGGTATGGATCATGAAAGATCGCAACTTTTTTATAAGATTTGTACCTTCTTTTTGTAATCGCCCGGTGAGGCGAAAATCCAGAACCACCGCTTATTAATAATACTATATCATAATTAATTATATGTTTATTTAAAAACCTCCTTATATTTTTGATCCTATTAAAATGAATAAAGTCATTACCAGAAAAATAGCTAATTATTCCTCTTACTTTGGGGATTTTTAACAAAACCTTTTGAAACTTTGATAAGTTTTCTTTGGGATGAGTAAATACTTTACCATATTCCCAGGAATTAATTAATTCTTTAGAAATGTTGTCAAGAGTAAGTATATCTAGTTTTTCAACAATGGGTCCAAGTAAGTTGCATAAATTCCAGTTAACGATTGCCCCTGATGAACTGATATTGCCAATCTCTTCTATTATAGCAAGTACGGAAACTTTTTTTTTATTCATTAATTTTAAACAAATTAATAAAGTTTATGATTCTAATACAGGCATTACCGTCTCCATAAATATCGATTGGTGTTGATATACTCTTATAATAATTTTCATTTATAAGTAATTTTGATGCTTCTCTAACTATTTCAGTCTTGTCTGTACCAACAAGTTTAACTATTCCGTATTTTATTGCTTCAGGCCTCTCTGATGTTTCCCTCATTACCAAAACAGGTTTACCCAATGACGGGGCTTCTTCCTGAATACCTCCAGAATCAGTGATTACTAAGTATGAAGACTTAATTAGAAAAATGAAAGTCGGATAACCTACCGGATCCAATAAAATTATGTTTGGCTGATTTCCCAGAATATTATAAACAGGCTCTTGAACGTTTGGATTTAAGTGAACGGGGTATATTATCTGCACATCGGGTAATTTTGATATTTCAAGTAAAGCAAAACAGATTTGTTCAAACCCTTCACCAAAATTTTCTCTGCGGTGACCTGTAACTAAAATCAGTTTTTTATTATTATCAATTAGGCTTTTTATTCGCTTCGTCTCATCATTTATATATCCTTTCTTTAATTTATCAAGCCCGATAAAAAGAGCATCTATAACTGTATTACCTGTTATTATTATGTTTCCTGAAGGTACTCCTTCTTTCAAAAGGTTTTGCTTTGCCAAATCAGTAGGGGCAAAATGTAATGTGGCAATTCTGCCAGTTATTTGTCTGTTTAATTCTTCAGGGAATGGAGCCTCTAAATTATATGTTCTCAAACCTGCTTCTATATGTGCTACTTTTATTTTCCTATGAAATGCAGCCCAGGCGCAAATACTTGAAGTTGTTGTATCACCGTGGACAAAGACCAAGTCCGGCTTATAATCCTGGTACACCAGATCAATTGATTGAAAGAGCCTTCCGGATAAAGAATTTAATGTTTGATTAGGGGACATTAGATCCAGGTCATAATCAGGTGTCAATTCAAAAAATGAAAGCACCTGATCGAGCATTTGCCTGTGTTGGGCAGTAACGCAAACCTTTACATGATGTCGACTTTTCTTAAAAGCCAGAACAAGTGGAGCCATTTTTATGGCTTCAGGCCTTGTTCCGAAAATTATTAAAATCCTCTGCTGTTTCAATCCTAGTAATTTTAATCAGATAAAAAGTCTCTTACAAAAGCTCTTTTAATTCTCCTGCAAATACCCGTTTATGTCCGAAATCCCTATCAACAATCTGAAATGGAGAATAGGAGGTAACTAAAGCAATATTTTTACCATTAATTTCTGTTGCCCAAACTTTTGCCTGAATTGAAAATGTGCCAGTATTCAAGGAAGATATATCTAAAGCAAATTTTTTGTTCAATGATTCATTTTGGGAAAGCACTTTTTCAAAAAGCATAATTTCTATGTTGTTATAATCAAGTATTTTGATAAACAACCGCCCCTCAATAAACTCGTATGTTTTTACCGAAAGAATTGTGATCAACAATTCACGGGTACTATTCTCGATTAAAATATCAAAGTCTGTTGTCGCTAATGAGCTGTCGTTCAAATACATATCTATAACTTCCATTGTTTTTGCAAACCTTGCTATTTTACCCTGGTTCAACAAAATACTGTTCGGACACAATTCTGACACTGCCCTCATATCATGACTTACAAATAAAACAGTCCTGCCATCTTCTCCCGATAAATCGTGCATCTTCCCCAGGCACTTTTTCTGAAATTCCGCATCCCCTACTGCCAGAACTTCATCTATAATAAGGATCTCGGGGTCCAGATGTGCCGCCACCGCAAAAGCCAGCCTCACCTTCATTCCACTGCTATACCTTTTTACGGGCGTATCAATGAATTTTTCTACCCCACTAAAGTCAACTATTTCATCAAATTTCCTTTCAATTTCTTTCTTGGTCATCCCTAGTATTGTCCCATTCAGAAAAACATTTTCCCTGCCGGTTAATTCGGGATTAAATCCTGTACCTACTTCAAGCAGCGATGCAATGCGCCCGTAAATCTCCGCCCTGCCTTCTGTTGGCTCGGTAATACGTGATAATATCTTTAACAGGGTACTCTTGCCTGCCCCATTCTTTCCTATTATCCCCAAAACCTCACCCCGGCTGACTTCAAAGGTTATATTCCTTAAGGCCCAGAAAAGATCTTCATCGGAACCATTATCAAACCTCGATAAAGATCTGAGCCTTCTGTAATTTTCAAAAGGTGACCTTACCCACATTGATATTGCAGCACCTAAAGTATCGTGCTGCTTTTCTTTTAAACCTATACGGTAGGCTTTTGAAATATTATCAACCTTAATTATCGTATCTCTCATCTCTCTCTTTCAACTTAGGCAACATCAGCAAACCGGTTTTCCATCTTCCTGAAAACTATAAATCCAATGGCTAAAAGTATAACCGCTCCAACCGAACTCATGCCGATTAAATCCCATGGAATGACTTTATCATAAACTATTGCAGATCTGAAACCCTCTATAACACCTGTCATTGGATATAAACCATATAACTCGTATGCGGTATTCCCGAACTTTTTAAGTATAAGCGATGCAGGAAATACAACTGGTGCAGCATACATCAATAACGGAACAGCAAACGTAATTCCGAATTTAACATCTCGGTACTGAATTGCAAGTGAACTGAGCCAGCATCCAATACCGGCAGTTGCCAATATCATTATAATGATAAGCAATGGTAAAAGAAGGAGTTTTAACGTTGGATAATACCCATAATAAAACATAAGAACAACCAAAATGGCAAAGCTTATCGCAAAGTCAGCAAGCTTTGATAATACCGGCGTTAATGGAATTATAAGACGTGGAAAATAAACTTTGGTGAAAACAGCTGAGTTTGTTATTAAACTCGAGCCTGATGCATTAAGGGTATTTGCAAAATATGTCCAGGGAATCAACGCAGCATAGGAAAAAATGGGATACGGAATGCCGTCTGATGGCACACCAGCCAACTTCCCAAAGACAACAGAAAACACAAGCATGCTGAAGACTGGGTTTATTATTGCCCACGCAAACCCAAGAATTGATTGCTTATATATTACTGTTATGTCTCTCAGTACCATAAAATACAACAGATCCTTGTACTGAAAGAATTCCTTGAGATTAAAAGAAGCAAGGCCTTTCTTCTTTTCTATTACAATATGAGGCGTGGTTTGCATTCAGAATGATTTAAGTTCCGTCAGTCTTTTCTTTTTACTGATCTTAAATGATACCGCATTTATGAATATTCTAAGAGGTAAGTAAGAATGACAGGTTTATCCATTGCCATATATAAAAGCTATTATCCATTTTTGTTTCAGCATATAACTTCCAGAGGCGATTAACTTCTGAAGGTAACACAAAATCAAATGAATTTAACTTTTTGATTTTATCATCGCAATATTCCTTAAGCTCTCCTGCAATCCATTCTCGCTGAGGTGTCTGCAGCGGTCGTTTGGGAGCCAGGGCTATCTTATCTCCCAGTATGTCCTTTACAAAGTCGCGGAGCATCCATTTTGTAAGACCATCCTTCATTTTTATTTCCGAAGGCTGCGCAAACGCCAGCTCAACAAGCCTGTAATCAAGAAACGGCTCCCTCAGTTCCGTGGAATGCATCATGCTTACCCGGTCGTTGAACCTTAATGCCCTCGGGATCTTTGTGTAAAATAGGTCGCGGTACTGAAGGTTCTGCAACTTGTTGTCAAAAGGCGCCGGAAACGACTCTTTAACGGCCAGCCTGACAAATTCCGGATCAAGAGCCTCAGGTCTTACAGGCGACGATTTTGTTCCCTGGACAGTAAATCCTGAGTTGTTATGATAATAGTCGTAACCCGCCCAGGCCTCATCCATACCCTGCCCGTCAAGTAACACTATTATTCCTTTCTCTCTTGCCCTTTCAAAAATAAGACTGTAAGCCAGCGTGGGAAAACCACCAAACGGCTCATCCTCAAAATAACCAACCTCTTCAATAAGAGCAGGAACATCACGGGCTTTCAGCAAAACCCTGTTAAGAGGGTTTTTAGTCATACTGATGAGATTCTCAACCCAGGGTAACTCATCATAATCTTTATGCCCTGTAAAAAAGGTAAAAGCCTCAATATCTTTGGAGCCCGGGTATTCAAGATTGATAAGCGCCAGCAGGGTAGAAGAATCAAGACCGCCGCTAATATTAAATCCTACAGGCACATCAGCCCTGAACCTTAATCTTATGCTATCCTTTAAAAGCGAAAAATATTCGTCCCTGAGGTCCGGCAGACTTTTCTTGCCGATACTCTTAACACTTCCTTCAAAATCATACCATCTGACCGGACTAACGGTTATATTATGCGTCAGATCCGCTTCAAAAAAGTGCCCTGCAGGAAGCTGGCTTATACCTTTCCAGAATGTCTCGTCAGGCATTCCGTATGTGCCGTAAACAAGGTATGCGGAGAATACCGGCAGTTTTTTTTCCCTTTTGACTCCTGCCGCCCATAAAGCCTTTATCTCACTTGCAAAATAAAATCTATCCCCGGACAGATGATAGTAAAACGGCTTTACCCCGAAACGATCCCTTGCTGCAAACAGGGTTTTATTCACCGTGTCCCATATTACAAATGAAAACATGCCGTTGAGGCGGTTCAACATTTCCTTTCCCCACGCCTTATATGCGGCAAGAACAACCTCTGTATCTGATGAGGTCTTAAAATCATAATCCTTTAACAGGGACCTCAGTTCCTTATAATTATATATCTCGCCATTCAGTACAATGACAAACTGCCCGCAATTACTAAGCATTGGCTGGTTTGCCCTGGTACTCAGATCTATAATGCTAAGCCTGTTATGACCAAGGCAAATAAAATCATCATGCCATTTACCTGTTGAGTCAGGTCCGCGGTGGGCCTGGGCAGTTAACATCCTGTCAAGCATTTCCTGCCTGCCGGAAATATTACCGGTTATTCCTGCAATACCACACACTCTCTTAAAAATAAAATGTCAATAACAGGATATGCATGTCTGTATTATTCTGATGCTTTAATCCTCTCTGCAAGCTCACCGGCTTTATCCCAGTCTTCAATAGTATCAATGTTGACATAACGACTTATATCCGATACAATATAGCCTATCTTCCCGCCGTACAATGAATGCTCATTGATAAGCACATCTGTTCGGGTAATATAAACCGAACCGTCGCGATAAAAAGCATCAGGCAGATCCTGCCTGCGTTTAATTATTTCCTTTTCACCCGTGGCAATCTTTAGAAAATTGTCCAGGCTTTTTTCAAATATCCAGTGAGGGTTATATTTATCAGGTAAAGGAAGAACACTGATAAGCGAATCCGGGTTGTTATCCATGAAAATCTTCACAGCCTTATCAATAAAACCATCTTCGCGGAAAGGGTAAGTGGGCTGAAGCAGGCATACCGCATCAAAGGCTTTCCCTTTGTCTTTTAAAAACTCAACTGCATGAATTACAACATCAACTGAAGACGCTGTGTCGGTAGCCAGTTCAGGAGGACGTAAAAAGGGCACTTCTGCTCCGTAGTCTTTTGCAATTTCTGCAATCTCCTCACTGTCTGTGCTTACAACAGTTTCTGTAATAAGCCCGGCTCTCTTTGATGCTTCAATGGTGTAATAAATCAAAGGCTTCCCTGCAAGCAGTTTTATATTCTTCCCCGGTACACCTTTTGACCCGCCCCTGGCAGGTATAACTCCTAATACTCTCATCAGAAAGAGATTGTTTTATGAAACCTGAGCGGGACCCGGGCCAGCAGATCTGCTATCTTTTTGCCCGCATCACCGTTTCCGTAAATGGTCGAACGCCTTGCTTTACCGTTGGCAAGGCATTTCATTATTGCGTTGAGTATTTCTTCTTTTGAATATCCTACGTCAATTACATTTTCTCCCCGTTCTCTCCTGTTCTGCCTGCTGCCGATATTTATTGCCGGCACACCCAGGAAACCACATTCTCTTATTCCAACACTTGAATTACCAACAATACATTTTGAATTAACTAATAGTCTCAGGAAATCTGTTCCCTCCATGTTTTTGAAAAAGTGCATATTGGAAGGCTGATGCTTTTCCCTGAAAGCTCTTATCCCGGTTGATGTCCCGTCGGAACCGGCATCAACATTGGGCCAGAACCATAACACCGGTATCTTAAGATCCTTTACAGCGGCAAGTGTCTCTTCAATATGACTTCTGCTTTCAGAATACTCTGTTGTAACCGGATGTTGCAGGACAACAATATAACCATTCGCCAGGTCGGGCTTAATTCCAACGCCTCCATATTTCTGGTACGGATCAAACATTAAATCCGGTCTGGCTGAAACCTCCGCGGCAATATCAATTGACGGACATCCGGTATTAAACACAGACTCCGGATCTTCTCCCAGTTTGATAACTCTTTGCTTCGATCCTTCCGATGCAACAAAATGGTAGTCCGCAAGCTTTGTAATACTGTGTCTTACTTTTTCATCTATGTTACCGGTAACTTCGCCTCCCTGTATATGAGCCAGGGGAATATTCATATAGGCTGCCGAGATTGCAGTTGCCATGGTTTCATACCTGTCTGCAACAGTTACTACAATGTCCGGTTTAAGATTATCAAGAACTGTGGAAAGCTCCAGAATGCCTATTCCTGTTGTCTTTGCAGCTGCAGTAAGGTTTTCTCCTTCAAGAACATTAAATACTTTTGCTGAGATCTCAAATCCGTCGCGCTCAATATAATTTACCACACTTCCATACCTGTCCAAAAGCGCCGAAGAGCTGACGACCAGCTGCAATTCAAGACCCGGATGTTCCTTAACTGCCTGCAATACCGTCTTAACCCTGCTGTAGGTAGGTCTTGCTGTTATTACAACACAAATTTTTCTTTTATTCATTTACATCCCCCGGTTTAATAAATGACCACTTTTCAAGATTGTGTTTAAATGTTTTGCCAATCAGCGACCTGTAATCCGATGCACTTACTCCGTGCCCTTTGGGTTTTTTGGCTTCAAGAATATCAGTTGTGATCTTTTCTCCTGCCCTTACATCCCTGTTTACAGCCAGTGATTTCTCAAACATCTTTTTCAGTGGTTCAAATTTTTCTGTATCTGCTTTTATGACAGGATTATTACAGGCTGTTTCAATCTGCCTGACTCCTTTTATAAGCATTTTCACCTGGTCAATGGTAAGTGAAGACGTAGCATCAGGACCAAACATTTTTTTGTCGAAGGTGACATGAAACTCAAGTAAGTCAGCTCCCCATGAGGCAGCTGCAAGACATGCATAAACGTCCCCGGAATGATCACTGAATCCTGCCGGGACATTGTATCTTTCTTTGATTTCTTTAATTACATTCAAACCCCATTGCTCAGGGTTTGTGGGGTATGCCGTAGTGCATTGCAGAACCGTAAACTTATTGTTGTAATGCCGCAAAAGCTCTGCAGCAGCATCAAGCTCATCCCAGGAACTCATTCCCGTAGAGAGTATTACCGGCTTACCTGTGGCTGCTATCTTCTCAAGCATAAGAAGGTTTGAAGTCTCACCCGACCCCACCTTATACCTGAAAACATTCAGCCTCTTAAGCATATCAACTGCCTTATTGCTGAATGGCGATGCTATAAACTCCATCCCGTTCTGCTCACAATGATCCTTAAGTCCCTGCCACTGCTCCTCAGGAAACTCCATCCTTTTCCAGTAGTCAAACCGGCTTTTGTCCTCATAACTGAAGTTAACCCGGAACTGCTCATAAATACTACTCTCCGCTTCTGCAATATGTACCTGGAACTTGACAGCATCAACCCCGGTATCTTTAAGAGCATCTATAAATGAATGTGCGATACCCAGGCTGCCGTCGTGCGCCTGGGCAATCTCAGCAACAGTGAAAACCCTGTTCATGGTATGTTTATTTACCGGAGATTGTCTTAAATCTCCGTGGTCCTGTCATTTAACCAATCTTAAGATAGGAAAATCCTTCAAGGTCTGTCTTGTTAAAGACTCCCCTGCCGTCAATCAGCAAAGGCTTTTTCATCAGTTCATGAACCTTCTTCCAGTCAGGCATACGGAACTCC
>JGI20214J51088_10000684_pt1 | contig 23396 bp, 15 predicted proteins | sample WetSurMetagenome_FD_51088 | JGI IMG/M metagenome (IMG submission 51088) | reverse complement strand
ACCCGTATAAAATGACACCTGAATAACCCGGCTTTAAGGTTATTTAAAAACGATTCTCAATCTTACTTCATCGTCGACTCTTGTTCCGTTTTCCTCAGCCGGCTTCCAGTCCGGAGCGGATTTAAGTACCCTTATGGCTTCATCGGAGTATCTTTTCCCGGGACTTCTTACGACTGTTATACTATCAACTTCTCCGTTACTTCTGACTATGAAGTTCAAAACCACGACCATTCTTTTGCCTGAATTTGTACTGTCGGGCCGGTGCAGATTGCTCTGAATAAATTTATTGAATGCTGCTTTTCCTGATACAGGAACAGGCGGAGTGTGTCCGCTTTCAGAATCATAATCATCCTCCTTATGCCTTATCTGTCCATAAGCTGTCACCACAACTTCGCTGAGTGACTCCATTGACGGATCAAGCGTAACATCGATACTCTTTTCGGGTTTAGCATCAACCTGTTTCGTCTGCATGCCAATGAAATTTATCTGGAGCGCCCTTTTACCTGAATCAGGTACTGAAATGCTGAAATTCCCTCCTGCATCGGTGATTGCTCCTTCTGTCGTTCCTCTTATAATTACATTCGCCCCCGGGACAGGCATCTTATCTTCCGATGAAACAACTCTTCCGGTCAGTGAATATTTTGTTGAAGATCTGGCTTTTGCTGCAGAAACTGCCGGAGCGGCCATTGCTTTTTCGGAAGCTCGCAGATCGGGCAGTTTTGAACTTAGTTCCGATAAAGAATCACTTCTCCTGATTTCCATCATTAGCGGTTGTTCTTTTACCGTCTTTCTTTCCGGTGAAATTGCATCTGCTGTATTATTAATGGTTGTTCTCCCGGGTGCATTAACAGCTTTTTCTGCTTCTGTTTTTGTTGAAGTAGTATTATCAGGTCTCCTGATCGGCTGACTGCCTGTTATTTCATATTCCTTCACGGGAGTTGAGTTGATGGCGATCTGCTGTGAATTCTTTCTGTCAATTATTAATACCAGTGACCCAACTGCTATAAGGATTGCTAAAGAAGCAGCAATCCGGTAAAATATCAGTTTTTGCTGTCTTCCTGTTCTTCTTCCTATCTGTTTATTCAGAAATGAAATATCTTCCGAAGCTTCGTCTTCTGATAATGAAGCTAATCCTTCGGCAGCTTCTTCAGCAAACGGGTCTTTCTGAAGCTCCTTCTCAAAAGAGTTTCTCTCACCCCCGGTAAGCTCATCCCGATGGTACCGGAATAAAAAGGAGAGAAAATATTTCCTATTTCTATTCTTGTCTGACATGTTTTTCTTCAAGACAAAGTTTCAGATTTCTTTTTGCATTCTGAAGATGACTCTTCACTTTTTTTTCATCAAGACCGAGATTCTCTGCTATCTCATTGTAACACCTGCNTTCATAATAGAACAGCCTTATACATTCCTTCTGCTCACCTTTTAATCTACTGATACAATCTGCCAGAGCCGATTCAAGGTCCGGCGGTTTTTCATCAATAGGATGCGGGGAATAATCAATTTCCATAAAAGCAAGCGAATCAGCCATCCAGTCACTGATCTTTTCCTTCTTTGATTTCTCTGATCGGAGTTGCATGAGACAGAAGTTTTTTGTCACTACATGCAGCCAGGCACCGAAGTTTTCAATCCTCTGTTTTGGCACTTCACTTATTAGCTTCTCAAAGATTTGAATGACTGCATCTTTCGAATCATCCCTGTTTTTAAGATATTTAAGGCATACGCCATATACCAATGGCATATATGTGCTATAAAGTTCTCCCAGTAAATCAAGGTCACCGGAANANCTGAATTCATTCAGCAGCTCCTGTTCAGATCTATGACTTCTCTTTCTGAAAGGCTTAATAGCATTCATTTTTTAATAAAGTCCTTAATACCATCTCTAAAGATAATCTAAAAAAGAAAAACTCATTCTGTTTATGGAATTTGATCGTTTGCTGCATCAGGTAATAAAGTTTAACCAAAAAAGCGCGTTATGAAAAACAGTTTGTCAATTTTCGCAATAATGTTTCTGGCAGCAATCATGATTGCTTTCACAGAATCGAGAACAATAACAGGGAATGTAACAGACCCTGGTGGTCAGGCTCTCCCCGGAGTGAATGTGACTGAGAAAGGAAATAGTTCTTCGGGCACATTGACCGACATGAATGGTAATTATAAGATTACTGTTGGCACGAATACAAAGTCACTGGTATTTTCTTTCATTGGTTTTAACACCATTGAAGAGAAGATAGGCGACAGGACAGTCATCAATGTGCAGATGCATGAGGATGTAAACAGCCTGCAGGAGGTTGTTGTTACAGCTTATGGAGTTGCACGGTCAAGACATTCAAAGTCGGCTGCGGCTCCGGCATCATATGCGAAGGCCTATGATGCAAGCCAGTCGTATAACAGTTACACTAATAATTTTAATACTGAAGGTTATGCATCAGTAAATGATAATAGTTATAAGAAGGTTAAGCTTAATCCGCTTTCCACTTTTTCAATTGATGTCGATAACTCATCATATTCAAACATCAGAAGATTCATTAATCAGGGACAGCTTCCCCCTGCCGAGGCAGTAAGGATTGAGGAAATGATAAATTATTTTACATATAATTATTCTGAGCCCGCCTCCGATCATCCGTTCTCGGTTTATACCGAAATGTCAGTATGCCCGTGGAACAGGAAACATCAGCTGCTACAGATTGGACTTAAAGCCAAAAGTATTGATAAATCCAAACTGCCTCCTTCAAATCTTGTGTTCCTGATCGATGTATCAGGCTCTATGAATGACCCTCAGAAACTTCCTCTGCTGAAATCAGCTTTCAGTCTGCTGGTTAAGGAACTCAGGCCGCAGGACAGGGTTGCCATTGTAGTATATGCCGGGGCTGCGGGACGTGTCCTAAGTTCGACATCAGGAAAATACAAGGAAAAAATACTGGCCGCTATTGATAATCTAGCAGCAGGGGGATCCACAGCAGGCGGTGCAGGATTAAGACTCGCTTATGAGGAGGCAGAGAGCAATTTCGTTGAGGGCGGAAATAANAGGATTATCCTGGCCACGGATGGCGATTTCAATGTCGGGGAATCGAGCAATGGAGGCATGGAAAGGCTAGTTGAAGAGCAGCGTGAAAAAGGAGTGTTTATTACTGTCCTTGGATTCGGAATGGGAAATCTGAAGGATGACAAGATGGAAATAATAGCCGACAAAGGGAACGGGAACTATTATTACATTGACAACCTTCAGGAAGCCAGAAAAGTACTGGTACGGGAATTTGGGGGGACCCTTTTTACAGTTGCCAAAGACGTAAAGTTTCAGGTTGAATTCAATCCTGCAAAGGTAACCTCTTACAGACTGATCGGGTATGAGAACAGAATCCTGAATGATACAGATTTCAACGACGATACAAGGGATGCAGGAGAGATGGGATCAGGACATAATGTTACAGCACTTTATGAACTGGTACCCTCTGGTTCTGATGAGTATATTCCCGGTGTTGATCCTCTGAAATATCAGAAAACTGTACCTGATAATATAATCAGTGACCAGACTGATGAGTACCTTACAATAAAGGTAAGGTATAAGAAACCTGATGGAGATACGAGTATATTATTTGAAAAACCGGTAAAGGGAAGGATTAATGATATGACTGAAGCTTCTGAAAACATGAGGTTTGCAGCTGCTGTAGCTGAATTTGGCATGATACTCAGAAATTCAGAGTTCAAAGGAAATTCAACTCTCGATGGCGCTGCAAAACTTGCCAGGTCGGGCAGGGGCGAGGATGAAGACGGATACAGATCAGAACTGATAAGATTGATTGGTACCGTAAAGGATATGAAGGTGTTGGCTGACAAATAAAATATCAGTCTCACCTTTAAATAAAACGATCATGCAACATGATCGTTTTTTTTATGTCTTTCATTTGCATTCTAATCTAAAACTAACAGACCCGGCAATGATAAAAACATTTTTTATTGCAGCTATCCGTAACATGAGGAAACAACGCGGATATGTCCTACTTAATATCGGCGGACTGGCTATCGGACTTGCCAGCTTTCTGTTCATTACACTTTTTGTGACTAATGAGCTGAGTTACGACAGGTTTCATAAAAACTACAGGAATATATACGGATTAAAAGTAATGGGCAGAATGGCAGGCGGCGTTCTTGACCAGGCTGTAACGGCAGCTCCAATGGCTCAGGCTATGCTTAGCGATTACCCTGAGGTATTGCATGCTACCAGGCTTAATCAGATGGGAGCCTGGCTGATTAAATTCGGTGAAAACAAGTTCAATGAAGATCACATGTTATTCGCTGACTCAACTTTCTTCAGCGTTTTTGATTTTAAATTACTCAAGGGTGATCCTGAAACAGCACTGGTAAAACCCCGTTCAATGATCCTTACAGAGGAATATGCAAAGAAGTATTTTGGAAATATTGATCCTATGGGTCAGAGAGTAATAGTGGAGGCTGATACAATTCTTTATACTGTAACGGGTGTAGTGCAGAACATTCCCGATAATTCGCATCTCAAATTTGATATTCTGGCTTCTATGAGCACTTATCCGGGCCAGGGAAACAATACTAACTGGCTGAACCATAATTTCTATACCTACATTGTAGTAAAAGATGGTACTGATCCTTCTGTATTGCAAACCAAGTTCCTGGGCATGGTCCAGAAGTATGTGGGGCCACAGCTTCAGCAGTTTGTAGGGGTGACTATCGATGATTTTAAAAAAGCCGGAAATGACTTCAGTTATACTCTTGTGCCTTTGAAAGACATGCATCTCAAAGGGGCTACTCAATATAATCTTGAACCCCTGGGTTCAATTACAACTGTTTATATTTTTTCAGTTATAGCCCTGCTGATACTTGTAATAGCTGTTATTAACTATGTAAATCTTGCCACAGCCAAATCGGCCGGCAGGGCCAAGGAGGTTGGTGTAAGAAAAGTTTCAGGCGCTAATAAGACAGGGCTCATTTCGCAGTTTATAGGTGAATCTGTTCTTATCTCAATATTTGCTGCAATTGTGGCAGTCCTTTGTGTAGTCGCTTTCATGCCGGCNTTTAATCAGCTTATAGGAAAAGAACTCACACCTGGCGTGTTTGGCAGTCCTACAGGTCTTCTCTGTTTGATTGGCNTNATCCTGATTGTTGGTATATCTGCAGGTTCTTATCCTGCTTTTGTTCTTGCCGGATATAACCCTGCTGAGGTACTCAAAGGNACTTTGAGCCCGGGATCTATGTCTAAGAGGCTCAGAGGTGTCNTNGTTGTTTTTCAGTTCACNGTTTCCATAGTAATAATAATNGGATCCATTATCGTGTACAGGCAGCTGAACTATATGACAAACAAGGATCTTGGATTCAAGAAGGAAAATCTTGTCATAATAAGGCGTCCCGATGCATTTTTCAGGCAGGTCAGTGTCTTCAGGGATCAGCTGATGCAGATACCCGGTGTTGAAAATGTCGGAATTTCCCGACAGGTTCCCGGGACAAACTTTAATAACAATGCATTTTTTAATGATGAAGATCCGGAAAAGAGGACATACCTTTTACAGCAGGCACAGGTGAGTCTTGATTTTCCGCAGACTTTAGGAGTGAAGCTTGTTGACGGGAGATTCTTCTCACGCGAATTCAGTACAGATTCAACTGCCGTACTCATTAATGAAGCTGCTGTTAAGTCGCTCGGGTTGAAAGATCCTGTGGGAAAATATGTACTTCAGCCTCGCGGTCCCCAGCAGTTCCAGAAGCTTAAGATAATAGGGGTAATGAAAGATTTCAACATAACGTCCCTGCATAAACCTATTGATCCTGTTATTTTCACTGTTATGGGACAGGGTGGCGGAGATCAGTATGCTACAGTCAGGCTAAAAGGTACCGATATAAATGCGACACTAAAGACGATTGAAAGTACGTGGCAGCGATTCACATCCATTCAACCATTTCAGTATGATTTCTTTACTGATTCCTGGAATAATCTTTACAAAGCTGAAATGAAAACGGGAAAGATCTTTATTCTGTTTTCAATACTTGCAGTATTTATAGCATGTATCGGTCTCATTGGCCTTGTAACATTCATTACAAACAAAAGGACTAAAGAAATCGGTATAAGAAAAACTTATGGAGCTTCAATTCAGGTAGTTCTGCAGCTGCTGTCAAAGGAAGTTGCCTATCTTATCCTTATCTCATCACTTATTGCATGTCCGGTGGCATATTTCGGTTCGAAATACTGGCTTCAGGGATTTGCAAATAAAGTGACTGTGAGTCCTTTAATCTATGTGCTCGCAACTGTGATTGCGTTGATTATAGGGTGGTTTTCAATAAGTTATCAGACTATTAAGGCCGCTAATCTGAATCCTGCAAAAGCCTTGAGAATTGATTAGGTTTTGCTTTTCACAAAATTAAAAATCTATTGTCTGATTTTTGAGAAGAAGTTTTCTTTGTACGTATTGCTGACTGGTATCCTCTTATCAGCAATAATTATTACACCTCTTTCAACTGATTTTATTTTATCAATTGCAACAATGAATGATTTATGAACCCTGCAGAACCTTTTTGCCGGCAGAGTCTCTTCCAGCCTGGCAAAACTCTGCAGTGTCATTATTTTCTTATCCCTGCAGATGATTCTGAGGTAGTCCTTCATTCCCTCTACATATAAAATATCGTCAAGGTCGATTCGTTCAAGACGATATTCGGTTTTGACAAAGATAAACGAATCATGTTGGTTATCTGAATGTTCTGGATCTTCCTTTTTTACAAAAACTTCCATCACTTTATCGACGGACTTCAGAAATCTTTCAAATGAATAAGGTTTTAAAAGGTAGTCGGTCACATTCAGATCAAACCCTTTGATCGCATATTGGTCGTAAGCAGTTGTAAGTATTACACATGTTTTTGTTCCTGTGGTTTCGAGAAACTGGATGCCTGTAAGCTGTTCCATCTGAATGTCAAGAAAGATCAGATCCGTTGAATTTTCCTTCAGCCAGCCTATTGCCTCAATTGCATTATCAAAAGTCCAGATGAGCTTAAGCTCCGGAACTTTCGTGATAAATCCCTCAAGCTTCGACAGTGCAAGAGGTTCATCATCGATTGCGATACAGTTAATCTGCATTTGTGTCAATTTTGAGTTTAGTATAAAAAGACTGGTCTCCCTTATCAATACTTAACTGATATTTTCCAGGATACGTAAGGTCAAGCCTTTTCTTTAGGTTGATAATTCCAAAACCCGAATGATCCTGATCTGTGTTATTATCGTTCTCGCAGTAATTTCTGGCTTCAAAAGATACTATCCCTCCGGACGAAGTTATTCTTATGTCTACACAGGGCTTTTTAGTTCGGAAAGTGGCATACTTAAATGCATTTTCAATCAGTGGAACGAAAAGTGCCGGGGCAATCATTATACTGTTGTCGCCTTCAACTTCAAACCTTATATCCTCAGGTGTTTTGATCCTCATCCTATGAAGTTCTATGAAGTTCCGGACATATTCAATCTCACTTTTAAGATCAACTACTTCCGAGGCAGTCTCATAGGTGAGGTACCTCATAATCTCAGAGAGCCTAATCAAAGCTGCAGAAGCTTCTTCAGGATTCTGGTGGATGAGCGAATCGATGTTATTCAGTGTATTGAAAAGGAAGTGAGGATTAAGTTTGCTTTTAAGTAAATCGAGTTCTACAGCAAGTTTCTGTTTATCAAGTTCAGCTTTTTGATTCATGGCCTTGAACCAGTTTATTATCACACTGAAAAATGAGCCAAAAACAGCTGAAGTAAGAACGGGGTAGTATCCGCTCATATGCATTTTCAAAGAATAATCACGGTAGAAATGCTGAAATGTTCCTTCAAATATGGCCCTGGCAAGAAACAGGAACGTATAACCGAAAAATGGCATTATCAATACTATCAGGAACGAAATGCTGAAAAACTCAATAACCTTTTTCCTGTTCAGAAAATAGGGAACGATAAGCAGATAAAACAGGTAGAAGACTACCATCAGATAAAGAAATCCAATGATATTGGAAATAATAAATTTTGGCTCCATCCCATGTCCTATGGTGGCATAGGGAAGATTTGCGAAAATCGCAAATAACCAGATAAATATATGTATGTATGTGATCTTTTTCTTACTCATTTTCTGTTATGTATTACAAACTTACCAAAAATCCAATCAGCATAATGATTTAATAAAATCGAAAATTTAACCATACTGCTTAGAGCCGAAAGTATTCACAGTTGCTGTGAATATCAAAACTAATAGACATAATTAACAACTTTATCTGCAACTTCTGTGTTATTACGTTTGAAAAAGAAAATGACAACCTGATCTAATATGTTATATCCGATTAAGCAGAAATATGAATATAAGATTTAAATATATTTGCAAATTCTATAGATAAGGGGAATAATGGAAGAATCAACACATTTCGCATCTGCTGAAAGATCTTCTTCTGATGAAATAAAAAGGGAGAATCAACTGGTTAGCTCTCAAAAAGACTTCACCGAATTATTTGGTGCTATGACCGGAATTGGCGGAGTCATCGACAAGAACAGACAGATTGTATATGCGAACAGTGAATTGCTTGCACTTCTGGGACTTAATTCACTTGAGCCAATCCTTGGCAAACGTCCAGGGGAATTCGTGTCGTGCGTACACATTGGAGAGAACAGTGCAGGTTGTGGAACAACAATACATTGTGCTTACTGTGGCGCTGTAAATATTATTCTGGAAAGCCAGAGGACAGGGAAAAAAGCCATGAGAGAGACCCGTATTTCCTCTGTAATTGATGGAAAACACAGAAGCTGGGACCTTAACATTATATCTACCCCCGTTCATTTTGGAGGAGAAATTTTTTATATCCTTATACTCCAGGATATCAGTGATGTAAAACGAAGAGCATTCCTCGAAAGAATTTTTTTTCACGACCTGATGAACAGCGTAGGGGGACTCAATGGATTGCTCAATATCCTGAAAGAAGAAACCGATCCCGTTGAGATTCGTGATCTGATAAACATTTCAGAAGAAATCAGCAAAAATATAATAGAGGAAATTTTGGTACAGAGACAGCTCAGAGCTGCAGAGAATAATGAGCTGAAGGTTAAAATTGATGTTGAAAATTCTATTGAGATACTTAATTCTGCAATCTCGAAGATAAGTTTTCATGAAGCTGTTAGGACAAGGTCGGTACGTTTAGCGGAAAATACTGTAAATATTGATTTTGAAACGGACAGGATACTGCTTCAGCGGGTACTGATCAATTTATTGAAAAATGCTCTGGAAGCCACTGAGATGAACGGCATTGTTACTGTAGGCGTAAGACAGGACGCTGATGAGGTTGTTTTCTGGGTTAAGAATGACCAGCTTATTCCTTTGGATGTACAAAGACAGTTGTTTCAGAGATCATTTACTACCAAAGGTTCTGGCCGTGGACTAGGCACATATAGTATCAGGCTGCTTACCGAAAATTACCTTGAAGGAAAAGTATCTTACGTAAGCACTGAAGATGACAGAACAGTTTTCAGCGTCTTTTTAAATAAGAAATTCCCCGTATCTAACCTGCTTTCGCCGGTAAAATAATTCAGAGTTATGCTCCAGCCTGCAGGGCATTAACAGTATCAAAGTTTCCGAAAATACTTGTCAATTTCCTTGGCTACTTTTCTACCCGATGCAATTGCATTCACAATCAGTGTAGCTCCTGCAATTGAGTCACCGGCAGCAAAAACTTTTTGCCGGCTTGTAAGAAGGCTGTGATCCACTTTAATGTTTTTCCTTTGGTCAAGATCAAGTTCCAGTTCTGAAACAAGTCCATCGAGAGCAGGATGTACAAACCCCATTGCAAGTAATACCAGGTCGGCTTCTATAACTCTCTTTGTACCGGGCACTGAAACCATAGTGTATTGTTTATCAATAAGCTTCCATTCAACATCCTCAACTTCGACACCTGTAACCTGATCATTTTCACCAAGAAACCTCAAAGTCGATATATTCCAGAACCGTTCGCAGCCCTCCTCGTGCGAAGTGGATGTTTTAAGTACTTTCCCCCAGTAAGGCCATGGGTTGTTTGCTGCTCTGGTTTCCGGTGGTTTTGGCAGGATCTCGATCTGTGTAACGCTTGCAGCTTTTTGACGGATAGAAGTTCCGATACAATCTGAGCCTGTATCGCCACCGCCAATTACAAGTACTTTCTTTCCATCAGCACTGATTGGATTTTCAGTAGCTGTAATCTGTCCCGAGTTCACTCTGTTCTGAAGTGGCAGGAACTCCATGGCATAATGAATGCCTTTGAGATCCCTCCCTTCCGCTTTCAGATCACGGGGATGTCCGGCACCAATAGTTATACATATCGCATCGAACTGATCAAGAAGCTCTTTTCCGGTAATGTCCTTCCCGATCGTAACCCCGGTTCTGATTATCAGTCCCTCTTTCATCATCAGATCAAGACGTCTGTCAATTGTACTTTTACCAAGCTTAAAATCAGGGATGCCGTATCTCAGCAGACCTCCTGCCTTATCATCTTTTTCAAACAATGTAACGAGGTGCCCTGTCTTGTTCAGAAGATCAGCAGCTGCCATACCGGCAGGACCGCTTCCGATAACGGCAACTTTTTTCCCGGTCCTTATCTTTGGAGGCTGTGGTTTTATCCAGCCTTCAGCAAAGGCTTTTTCAACTATGGCAACTTCATTTTCCCTGATGGTTACAGGTTCCTGATTAATATTCAAAACACAGGCATGCTCACATGGAGCCGGACAGATTCTGCCGGTGAATTCAGGAAAATTGTTTGTTGCAGCCAGACGCAGATAAGCCCCTTTCCAGTCGCCTTTGTAAAGAAGGTCATTCCATTCGGGTATTAAATTATCCACCGGGCAGCCCCAGTGACAAAATGGAATACCACAATCCATGCAGCGTGATGCCTGAAGCATCCTGTCATCGCTGTTAAGCACCTGTTCAACTTCACTGTGGTCACCGGTTCTTTCACTTAAAGGTCTGTTACCGGCTTCCTTCCTTTTTATCTTGAGAAATCCATTTATATCAGCCATTATCGTTTGTTGTTTGTAGTTTGTCGCTCTTCCTTTACCCCCTAAATCCCCCTAAAGGGGGACTTTGGGTTTAATATTACTCTTAATTGAGTTTTGACTTTTAAAGCCCCCTTCAGGGGGTTTGGGGGTTTTTCATATCGTTTGTCGTTTATCTATTTTAGAATAGCTCTGTGCCCTGTGCTCTATGCCCGTTGGGGGGTTAGCTTGCACTTATCTCCAGATCTAGTTCCACATCAGCAATTTTCTTTTTAAGCTCTTCAAGTTTCTGCTCCTGAAGTACTTTCTTATAGTCGTATGGTATAACCTTTATAAACTTTGGAATATATTTATAAAGATCATCGAGTATCATTTTTGCTTTTTTGCTTCCGGTGTATTTATAATGTCGGGAAATCAGATCAGTGAGTTCATTCACATCTCCATAATCCTCCACGAGCGATAATTCCACCATTCCCATATTACAGTAAAAGTCAAAATCACCATTCTCATTGAATACATATGCGATACCACCACTCATTCCTGCAGCAAAGTTACTGCCAGTGGTTCCGAGAACAACTACCCTGCCTCCGGTCATATATTCGCAGCAATGATTGCCTACACCTTCCACAACTGCTTCAACACCGCTGTTACGGACACCAAATCTTTCTCCGGCTACACCTGAAATGTAAACCTCTCCCTTGGTGGCTCCATAAAGCACTGTGTTACCTATAATTATATTTTTATCAGGCTCAAATGTTGAACCCACAGGCGGAACTACAATTATCCTTCCACCCGATAGACCCTTGCCAAGATAGTCGTTTGAATCACCTTCAAGGTAGAGTTCGACTCCTGGTGTCAGGAATGCTCCGAAACTTTGGCCGGCTGAACCTTTGAACCTGCATTTTATAGTACCGTCGGGCAATCCCTCTGACCCGTACAACATTGCTATCTTGCCTGAAAGCATTGCGCCGGTAGTACGGTCAGTATTATGTATAGGACGTTCAATCAGGACCGGCTGCTTATTGGTAATAGCATCTTCCGATAATGAAATCAGCTCCCTGTCGAGAACATGTTCCGTTTTCTGATCCTGTACATCGCAGCAATGCATAGGGAAATCTTTTGCTTCTGAAGGCATTGTCAGAAGAGCAGAAAGATCAAGATTTTTTATCTTCCAGTGATTGACTTCCGGATTTCTTTCAAGAAGATCAAACCGGCCTATGATATCATCTACTTTTTTATAACCCAGCTCTGCAAGCTGTTCACGCACCTCTTCAGCAAGGAATGTGAAAAATGTTACAAGATTATCAGCTTTCCCTCTGAACCGTTTTCTCAATTCGGCGTTTTGAGTGGCAACTCCTACCGGACAGGTATTCAGATGGCATTTACGCATCATCACGCATCCCATTACTATAAGAGATGAAGTCGCGAACCCGAATTCTTCTGCTCCAAGCAGCGCGGCAATAATTATATCAAGTCCGGTCTTTAATTGTCCGTCAGCCTGCAGGACTACTTTTTTTCTCAGGTTATTCATAACCAGGGTCTGCTGTGTTTCAGCCAGACCTATCTCAAGTGGCAGACCGGCATGCTTTATTGATGAGGTTGGACTGGCTCCGGTACCTCCTTCATAACCGCTGATTGTTATAAGATCTGCACCTGCTTTTGTAACGCCCGCAGCAATGGTTCCTACTCCACTCTCCGACACCAGTTTTACACTGACTTTTGCCCTGGGATTGACATTTTTAAGGTCAAAAATGAGTTGTGAAAGATCCTCAATTGAATAGATATCGTGGTGAGGAGGAGGTGATATAAGGGTTATTCCAGGAATAGCATATCTGGTTTTGGCAATTATTTTATCCACTTTATGTCCGGGTAACTGACCGCCTTCTCCTGGTTTTGCACCCTGAGCTATCTTGATCTGAAGCTCATCAGCATTCACAAGATATTCGGTTGTTACTCCAAACCGGCCGCTTGCCACCTGCTTGATAGCGCTTCTTATGCTATCTCCATTTTCAAGAGGCTTGAAACGTACAGGATCCTCACCGCCTTCGCCCGTATTACTGCGTCCTCCGATTCGATTCATAGCTATAGCCAGCGTCTCATGTGCTTCCCGGCTGATCGATCCGTACGACATTGCTCCGGTAACAAATCTTTTCATGATGTTCTCAACCGGTTCAACTTCCCCGATAGGGATCGGATTGGTTTTTATCCTGAGTAAGCCTCTTAAGAAACCGGGACTGGCTGTGTCGGCATTTACCCTTGATGTATACTCTTTAAACTTCATGTAATCAGCTGAGGTAGTACTCCACTGAAGCAATGAAATCGACTCAGGGTTCCAGGCATGATGCTCCCCATGTTTACGGTAAGAGTACACACCTTCTGTAAGAATATCCGGCTGTTGTTCCTGCACAAAAGCTTTTCTGTGAGGGATAAGGACTTCTTCCGCTATTTCGTGCATTCCTATGCCTCCGATTCTGGAGATGGTGCCTGCAAAGTATTTGTTTATAACATCAGGATGTATCCCTAATGCTTCAAATATCTGCGATGAGCGGTAGCTCCTGAGAGTACTGATTCCCATCTTCGACATTATCTTGAGCAGTCCTTTCTGGATTGAGTTTATATAATTCTCCTCCGCTTTCTGGTAATCGAGCTGTATAGCTTTGGCTTTGACCAGTTTATCTATCACAGCAAGGCTCATGTATGGATTTATAATACTTGCACCATATCCGAAAAGCAGTGCAAAATGCATTACCTCACGAGGTTCTGCGGATTCAACAACTATATCTATCTGCATCCTCTTCCTCTTTTTTATCAGATGATGATGCACAGCAGATACAGCAAGCAACGAAGGAATCGGTGCATGGTTCTCGTCTATTCCGCGATCAGAGAGAATAATATAATTTTTACCTTCATCAACGGCTTTCTCGGAATCATTACACAGCTGTTCCACTGCATTTTGAAGTCCCTCGGCTCCCTGGCTGGCATCAAAATGGAGAGAGAGGTTGGCTGCGGAGAACCCTTTGTACCTGAGGTTCTTTACAACCTGGAAATAAGTGTTCGAAATAACAGGATTCCTGAACCTTACCATTTTCACATGCAAAGGAGATGTTTCCAGTAAGTCATCCTGAAGCGATCCGAGATATCCGGAGAGAGTCATAACAAGTTCCTCCCTGATCGGATCGATAGGAGGATTTGTAACCTGCGCAAAAAGTTGTTTGAAATAATTGAAGAGCCTGTAAGGTTTTCTTGATAAGACAGCAACAGGAACATCATTGCCCATCGAACCGATCGGCTCTTTTCCGGTAGTGGCCATCTCCTTGATTATCTTTTCAGTATCCTCAAGTGAGTAATTAAAAGATGTCAGATACTTTTCATATTGGTCGCCCATATCCGGTGTTTCAATATGACCAATTTCCATTTTTTCAAGTTTCACCATATTCTGCTGAATCCATTCTCCATATGGATATTCAGCAGCCAGATTAGCTTTCAATTCCTTATCATAGAATATTTTGCCTGCCTTTGTGTCGACAAGGATCATCTTACCGGCTTTCAGGCGGCCTTTTTCCCTTATTTCACTAGCCTCAAACGTCTGAACCCCTGCCTCGGAACCAAGTACAATCAGATCGCTTGTAGTGATCAGATATCGNGAAGGACGAAGTCCGTTACGATCGAGCATTCCACCGATATATCTCCCGTCGGAGAAGATAAGCGATGCAGGGCCGTCCCATGGTTCCATGAAGGTGGAATGATATTTATAGAATGCCTTTAATTCAGGTGATATCGGGTTTTTATCATTTATTGACTCCGGAATAAGTATCGACATTGCATAAGGCAGTGATTTTCCGCTCATTATCAGAAATTCAAGCACATTATCAAGTGATGCCGAGTCACTCTTGTCAGGTTCTATTATAGGATAGAGTCTTTTCAGATCTCCCAATTTGTCGGATTTCAGGATTGATTCGCGCGCCTCCATCCAGAACCTGTTGCCTTTAATAGTGTTTATCTCTCCGTTATGTCCAAGCATTCTGAATGGTTGAGCAAGGTCCCAGCTAGGGAAAGTATTGGTGCTGAAACGTGAGTGAACCAGAGCAATTGCACTCTGTAAACGTTCATCATTAAGGTCAAGGAAATATTCGCCAAGCTGTGCTGAAGTGAGCATGCCTTTATAAACGAGAACTTTTGTGGACAGACTTGGGATATAAAAGAAACTCTTCTGTGGAATGTCAGAATTTCGGATCTCGTTTTCTACCAGCTTCCTTATTATATATAGTTTCCGTTCAAGGTCTTCCTGTGGAATATCCGCTCCGAGAAGGATCTGCAGAATTTCCGGCTCGGCGGCACGTGATATCTCACCAATCACAGTATTATCACGGGGCACTTCACGGAATCCGATCAGATTTACACCTTCTTCCTTAATGATTCTTGTGAGTATTTCCTGGCATCTGGAAGCATCCTTGCTATCCTGCGGAAAGAATACCAGCCCGGTCCCGAATTGTCCTTCAGTAGGCAGCGAATAGCCCTGTATCAGATAAAAATCCCTTGGAACCTGAATAAGGACGCCGGCTCCATCACCTGTTTTGCTGTCAGCACCTTCCGCACCCCTGTGGGTCATGTTTGTCAGGATGTCAAGACCCTGTTTTATGATTGAATGGGATTTTTTCCCTTTGAGATGCGCAACAAATCCTATCCCGCAATTTTCGTGTTCAAACTCCTGCTGGTACAATCCCTGCTTGCCTGGGCGTTCTTTTTTCATAATTATTGCCTTATGTTTATTCTTTTTTTTTATACAAAAAAACCGTTCTCTGTGTTTGAGAGAACGGTCATCCCTAATCCGATACCAAACACCATTCTCAGTCAGTTCCAATTAACCTTTCAATGAGGCGTGATATTATGGATTTAAAATTATGCATTAATATTAATATTAATATAACCCGACAAATATACTACTTATTCTATCAGATTGTCGTTAAAAACAATAAAATAATTAATAAAAAACTGAAATTTATTTAAAAAGTTATAAACCTATTAATTAACATTTTTTATTGTTGATTTGCTAATTAATTATAATTCAATATTATGCAAAACCAGATGCCATTTACCTTTTAAATTATAAATACAGCGTTTAAAGCTATACCCCCATAAATATTCAGTGAATACTGGTTTTTTTATACTAATTCTTCCTTACATGTGCCTGCCGAAGGAATCTATTAACTTGTTTTACCTTTGACATGAACTGTGATACACTTTTTTTGTTTCTTTGTAGTGCAGAGATGCAGATCATACGGTTCCGCCTTCAATTTGAAAAGATTCTTATGGAAAAAACAAAAAACCTGATTATAGTGATTTTCGGAGCATCAGGCGACCTGACTGCCCGAAAGCTGATTCCTGCGATTTATTCTCTGAAGACGCAAAACCTTATGCCTGAGAAATATGCAATTTTCGGAGTAGGAAGAACTAACCTTTCTGCTGAAGACTTCAGGTCAAAAATGATTTCTGCGATTACAACATATTCCGAAGATAAAATTACCGATCAATCGCGGGTAGATGATTTTGTCAGGGATATCTACTATCATACAATGGATAGCTCATCTGCCGACGGGTATGAAGGCCTGAAATCGGCTATCAGCCAGATCGACAGCACTTATGGAATAGGAGGAAACTACATTTTTTACATGGCGACACCTCCTAATATGTATGAGGCAATTGCTGTAAATCTTGCCCTTGTGGGTCTGAGCAACCAGAGTGACGGCTTCAGAAGAATAATAATTGAAAAGCCATTTGGCTATGATCTTGAATCAGGCAGAAAACTAAATGCAACACTGCACGAAATTATAGAAGAGGAACAGATCTTCAGGATTGATCATTATCTTGGTAAAGAAACAGTCCAGAATCTTCTGGTTACCAGGTTTGCAAACGGGATGTTTGAACCCCTCTGGAACAGGAATTATGTAGACAGGATTGAAATTACCTCAGCTGAAAACCTTGGGGTTGGCGACAGGGGAGGTTATTATGATTCTTCCGGTGCTCTGAGGGATATGGTACAGAACCACCTTCTTCAGATGGTGGGGATGACAGCAATGGAACCGCCATCTTCCCTTGATCCTGATGCAATAAGGAATGAAGTGTTGAAGGTCTTCCAGTCGCTCCAGCCAATTAAAGAAGAGGATGTGCCAAATCAGGTAATAAGGGGACAATACACCGGCTCGCTGATAAGGGGTGAATGTGTAACAGGATACCGGCATGAGAAAGGAGTAGCTGTCGATTCACGCACAGAGACATATGTAGCCATTAAGTTCTTCATAAATAACTGGCGCTGGGGAGGAGTCCCATTTTATATGAGAACCGGCAAACGTCTCCCCACAAGGGTAACCGAAATAGTAATACATTTTAAACCAACACCTCACCACCTCTTTATTCGTAATGACGGCAAGGTTTCCGCTAATCAGCTAATTATCAGGATTCAGCCGGATGAGGGCATGCTGCTTAAGTTCGATATGAAAGAACCAGGAGCGGGTTTTAACGTAAAGAATGTGAATATGGATTTTCATTATAAAGATCTTACTGATACACGGGTACCATCTGCTTATGAAAGGCTATTGCATGATGTGATGGACGGTGATTCAACGCTCTTTTCACGTGACGACGAAGTTGAAACCGCCTGGAAATTCCTTGAGCCAATACAGAAAGCCTGGGCCGATAATAAGGACATAAAGATCTTCGGTTATCCTGCAGGTACCTGGGGACCGGAGCATGCCAACGATCTTATCGCGGGAGAAGGACTCACATGGCGTTATCCCTGTAAGAACTTGGCAGATGAGGAGCTTTATTGTGAATTGTAATTGAAGATCATGTATTAAGTCCCGACGCCCGACGCCTGACGCCATGAGAAAGGGAGAAGGGGAGATGAGGGGAGAGGGAGATGAAACAGTGTAACTTCGTGCTTTTAACTCCGTGGCACTCCGTGGTAAAATAAGGACTTGAAAAAAATCACTAATGGAATAGCATGAAAAAGACTGTCAGAATATTTTCTACACCTGAGAATCTTGCAGCGGAGTGTGCAAATGAAATAGCCAAACTGATTAATGGATATGCTGAGAATAATAGAATATTCACAGTTGCATTATCCGGAGGATCAACACCCGGGCTGTTATTCACAAAACTGGGGGAAGAATATTCAAAGACGGTTCAATGGAAGGACGTACACTTCTTCTGGGGCGATGAGAGATGCGTACCTCCTGATGACAGCGAGAGTAATTTTGGAATAACAATGAGCAGGCTTCTGAGTAAAATTGACATTCCATCGCAGAATGTGCATCGAATAAAAGGGGAAGATGAACCGGAGAAAGAAGCTTTAAGGTATTCAGATGAAATATCACGCTTTGCTGAATCAAAAAACGGTTTTCCTTCATTCAGTCTGGTCATTCTGGGAATGGGAGAAGACGGGCATACTGCATCTATTTTTCCCGGAAATTCAGAATTATTGAATTCAGATAAAATTTGCGAAGTTGCAGTCCATCCGGTTTCAGGTCAGAAAAGGATAACAATTACCGGCAGGGTAATAAACAATGCTGAATCTGTTTATTTTCTTGTCACAGGGAATAAGAAGCAGTCGGTCCTGGAAGAAATATTGAACAGCAGGCCAACTGCGAAAAGTTATCCTGCATTCTTTATTCAGCCTTTTGATGGTAGCCTAAGCTGGTATATCGACAGGGATGCTGCGGGACTGCTGTAAACATTTCCTCACTTGCATCAATTGAATGATTTTTTTATATTTGAAATTACTTTGTATTAATTAAAACTGATAGCCATGTCACACGAAAAAGCTAAAGAACAGACAAAGCACAAAAAGGAACCTACAAAGAGTCTGAAAGAGAAACGTCTCGCAAAAAAAGCTAAAAAAGAAGAGAAGAAAAGACAGTAACTGATCTGTCAGATTGCATAAAAAAAGCCGGTGATTGCAATCACCGGCTGAATAATAAATCTTTATAAGGACAAACTAAGCTAGTCTTACGTCTACTGCATTAATTCCTTTTTTACCTTCCTGAAGTTCAAATGTAACTTCATCATTTTCTTTAATCTGATCTTTCAGACCAGATACGTGTACAAAATATTCATTATCCGAATCTGCATCTTTAATGAATCCGAATCCTTTTGATACATTAAAAAATTTTACTGTTCCTTTGTTCATTTTATTCTGTTTTTAAATTAAGGTCGCAAGCTACGTAATTAAATTGAAATAATCTAAATATTTTATAATATTCTGATATTTAATTGATTTATTCTCATTTAAAGCGTAACTGCAATTCAACTATCTATTTTACCATCATTAAACAAAAGTTTTGCATTTGTGTTCACACTGTTTAATTATATTATTTAATTGTAACTTTAATTACAATTTGCCGGTTATGAGTAATTCAATCAGGTTATAAACACCATTCATACAATGAATTTATGCTGATCGCGTCAAAAATATTTCTACTTTTACCGGCTGATTTATAAAAGCTGTCAGATCATGAAAAAAACGCTCTCAATATGGTTGCTGTCAATCATCACCTTAATTAATATATCAGGACAGGTTAAATTCCTGACTGTCGCTGAAAATTCTTATTTTAAATCAACCTCCAGATATAATGATGTTAAGGTTTTTATAGAGCAGCTTAAGAAATCATCTCATTTCATCAGAACTGAAGAGATTGCTGTTTCTGCAGAAGGAAGAGCCCTGCCTCTTCTTGTTATAGGAAACCCGACTCCAAAGTCACCTAAAGACCTTATTAATGATAAAAGGATAGTGGTTTATATCCAGGCAAATATTCATGCCGGTGAAGTTGAAGGGAAAGAGGCAGTTCTTATGTACGTCCGGGATCTGCTCTCTCAGAAAAACCCGGAAGCTCTGAAAAACATTGTACTGCTTGTATGCCCGTTATTTAATCCCGACGGTAATGAGAAAATCAGTCCGCAGAACAGGACCTACCAGAATGGACCAGTGAATGGAGTAGGAGTAAGGTATAACGGACAGTTCCTCGATCTCAACCGTGATGCCATGAAGGCTGAATCGCCCGAAGTAAAAGGGGTATTAGCCAACGTATTTGATAAATGGGATCCAGCAATATTTATGGATTGCCACACTACTGACGGTTCATTCCACGTTGAACCTACCACTTTTACCTGGATGGTCAATCCAAATGGTGATAATTCTCTTATAGCTTACATGAGAGATAAAATGATGCCTGAAATGTCAAAGGCTCTGCTGGAAAAATACAAAGTTGAAAACTGTTTCTACGGTGAATTTATTGATATGCTGGATCCGGGTAAGGGTTGGGAGCTTGATGCCTCTGAGCCCAGATATATGAGTAACTATTATGGCCTGCGCAACCGGCTGGGTATCCTGAATGAGAATTATGTATATGCCGATTTCAGGTCACGTGTATACGGATGCTATTATCTCATTAATTCACTGATGGATTACGCCTCAACTCATAAATCCGAAATCAGGAATATGATAAACGAAGCCGACAGAAAAACAATAGTCAGAGGAGAGAATCCTGCAGCTGCAGATTCGTTCGCAATTGAGTATGGGGTGAGACCTTCCGCTGAAAAAGTCACCATCAGAACTTATGAAGCAGAGCTTAAGGGAGAAGTTAACGGATGGAAAAATTATACAAGGACTGACAGACAAAAAGATGTTACAGTACCATATTTCATCGATTACTATGCTACCAGGAATGTAAAATTCCCGTTTGCCTATATTCTCGCAACTCATGATCAGGAAATCAATGCCCTGTTAAAATTGCACGGCATTAAAACAGAGGTTCTGCTGTCAGACACTACAATGAAAGTTGAGCGTTTTGAGATAAGCGAGTTAAAAGCTGCTCAACGCTTGAACCAGGGACATTATACCAATTCCATTAAAGGGAATTATATAACCGGTAATGTTGCATTTCCAGCCGGAACAATTGTGGTTAGAACAGCGCAGCCTCTTGGCCGGCTTGCTGCTTACCTGCTTGAACCACAGTCAAATGACGGTCTGATGTTCTGGAATCTGTTTGACCGTTACCTTGTGCCGCAATGGGGTGGAGGATACAACGTCTTTCCTGTATATAAGATTTTGGAAAGAGTTGAACTTAAGACAGCTAAACAAAAATAGGCTTTAAATAATGTGGTCTCACGTTATTTTAATAACATTGTATAAAATACATTTTTTTTACACCTTTGGCACTTAAAAAAAACAAGGAAATATATCTGAAATGAGAAAATGGCGAGTTGAAGATTCAGCAGAATTGTATAACATTAACGGGTGGGGCGTAGATTATTTTTCTATCAATCAGAAAGGGAACGTTACTGTTACTCCTCAAAAGAATGGAATTTCTGTCGATCTCAAAGATCTTCTTGATGAACTAATTTTATCCGATGTTTCAACACCTGTCCTGGTCCGATTTCCAGATATTCTTGATGACAGGATTATCAGTATCTCGAGATGCTTTAAATCAGCATCCGAAGAGTATGGATACAAGGCTCAGAACTTCATTATCTATCCCATAAAGGTAAACCAGATGAGACCCGTTGTTGAAGAGATCGTCAGTCACGGGAAAAAATTCAATATCGGCCTTGAGGCTGGTTCAAAGCCTGAACTTCATGCTGTTATAGCAATCAATACGGATCCTGAATCACTGATAATCTGCAATGGATATAAGGATGAAGACTATATTGAGCTTGCACTCCTGGCTCAGAAGATGGGAAAAAGAATTTTCCTGGTAGTTGAAAAGCTTAATGAGCTCAAGCTTATAACAACTATCGCTAAACGGCTTAAGGTAAAGCCAAATCTCGGCATCAGGATCAAACTTGCAAGCGTTGGCAGCGGAAAATGGGAAGACTCGGGAGGTGATATTAGTAAATTCGGGCTTACATCAAGCGAATTGCTGGAAGCTATCGACTTCATCGAAAAGAATAAGATGGTTGAATGCGTAAAGCTGATTCATTTTCACATAGGCAGCCAGGTTACCAAGATCCGCAGGATAAAGATCGCCCTTAGGGAAGCATCGCAGTTCTATGTTCAGCTCCGGAACCTGGGTTTTAATGTTGAGTTTGTTGATATAGGCGGAGGCCTTGGTGTTGATTATGACGGTACAGGCTCTTCCAACAGCGAGAGCAGCGTTAATTATACTATCCAGGAGTACGTAAATGACTCAATTAGCACTTTCGTCGACGCCAGCAATAAGAACAATATACCGCATCCGAATATAATTACCGAATCGGGACGTTCACTCACTGCTCATCATTCTGTTCTGATCTTCGAGGTTCTTGAGACCACAACCCTTCCTTCATGGGATACCGAAGATGTTCTTAATGACCGCGACCACGAACTTGTTAAAGAGCTTTACCTCCTGTGGGATAACTTTAACCAGTCGAGAATGCTCGAGACCTGGCATGATGCCCAGCAGATAAGAGAGGAAGCACTCGACAGGTTCAGTTTCGGACTTATTGACCTCAAAACCAGGGCACAGATCGAAAGGTTATTCTGGTCAATTGCACGTAAGGTTTATCAGATGGCCAATGTTACCAAACATGTCCCTGATGAACTGCGACAGATCTCGAGGATATTATCTGATAAGTATTTCTGTAATTTTTCACTTTTTCAATCCCTTCCTGATGCCTGGGCTATCGATCAGATCTTTCCGATAATGCCAATTCACAGGCTGAATGAGGAACCACTCAGAACTGCAACCATTCAGGATATGACATGCGACTCAGACGGGAAAATTGACAATTTCATCTCTACTAGGAATTCTTCCCATCATCTTCCGGTTCATTCTCTGAGGGGTAAAGAGCCATATTACCTCGGTGTATTTCTTGTCGGGGCCTATCAGGAGATCCTTGGCGATCTTCATAACTTATTCGGCGATACCAATGCCGTACATGTGTCTGTTGACGCCGAAGGTTACAAGATTGACCAGGTCATCGACGGAGAAACTGTTGCGGAAGTACTTGACTATGTTCAGTATAATTCGAAGAAAATGGTGAGAACTGTTGAGACATGGGTAACATCATCGGTTAAGGCAGGCATTATCACTCTCGAAGAAGGCAAAGAGTTCCTGTCGAATTACCGGTCGGGATTATACGGTTATACTTATCTCGAGTAGTTCTAACTTATTTTCTGTCAGTCTATAGCGATTATTAGATATTTTTCCTAAATTAGGAAAGTAAATTTCCTGATCGTTAATTATTAACCATTAATCCTTTTAATTATGGCTGACAGTACATTTGATCTGAATGCATTTGTGCAGGAATCCAAAGAAGTCCTGTTAAATCCAAAATCGTATTTCTCGACAATGAAAACATCGGGAGGTATGTCTGAACCCCTTATTAAAGCAGTAATTTATGGTGCAATTTCAGGCGCTATTGCATTCATCTGGAGCCT
>JGI20214J51088_10000682_pt1 | contig 23412 bp, 23 predicted proteins | sample WetSurMetagenome_FD_51088 | JGI IMG/M metagenome (IMG submission 51088) | reverse complement strand
CCGCCGTCTTTCCCCAGGATGATGCCGAAACGACAGATCGCCACGCGAACGCCAAACGATTCGGCCCGCTTGGCTTCCGCTTCCCAGAGTTTGCCGACTTCAGCCAGAAAGTCGTCACCGGGGGGGCTGTCTTCATCCAGGGGTCGGTCGTCCATGGTGCTTCCGTAGTAGCCAACCGCCGAAGTGCTGATAAAGAGGGTCCCCTGCGGGGCTGCCTGTAGGGCATCCACGATGTTTCGCGTTATCGACACCCGGCTGTCGATGATCTCACGCCGTGCTTTTTCGGTCCAATAAGTGAAAATGGACCTGCCGGCAAGATTGATGATCACCTCATGCGTTGGCACAACATCCTGCCACGATCCGGGTTTATTGGGATTTCCTTCCACAAAAGCAGCCCTCGGGAGCAAGGTTTGGCTCTTTTCTGCTGAGCGAGTGATCACGGTCACTTCATGCCCGAGAGCGATCAGTCTCTTTGCCAGATTTCGGCCGACAAAACCCGTACCACCGGTAATGAATACCTTCATAGGGTCTCCCTTCATTCCCTCAAGAAATAGTGGTCAGTGAGCAGTGCGCAGTGAAAGACCGAGCCCTTAAGCAACCGCCACGATTATCATTCACTGCACCGCCCATCGGGACAGGCTGGTCAGGATCTGACGAGCACATCCGGGCGTGGGTAAATTGCCCGTTCCATAGTTTCGACGGACCGTCGGTAAGACTTCCGTCATTCCGGCGAACCGCCATGACCGGGGATCACGACGAACAATGAAAGTCATCCGGGTCCCTCGCACGTCATTCCCGCGCAGGCGGGAATCCAGGCAATTGAACACTTCCCTTGACCCCGGCTCTCGCCTGGGTGACGTTTGAACAGTCGATCAATCAACTGGCTAAGGACTCTAGCCCACAAGACCTAGTGGAGGCTTGAGTCGCCGTTTCACCCCATCCCCCCGTCTCGGTGTCCCCGCGTCTCCGTATCAGTCAGTTCCAAGCAGTCTTTCGAGCGGCCGGGAGCAGTCTGGCTGCAAGCTCCGAGATGCGATAACAATGCAGCGACCCTTGTTCATATATTGTCGTTTGAGTATGATCCTTCAGCAGGTGAGCGATTGCGTCGGGTGGGAAAGCCGCTCTCAGAATTCCCAGAGTCCAAGCCGCCAATCCCCGCTGTGTGGGATTAGGTGATCGCAAATAGGGATCAAAATGACACATAAAGCCTTCGAGAAGCTGGGGCCTTTCCTGGGCAAGTCTTCCTAGCCCCCACAGCACACCGCACTCCAACAGATCATGTCCCAGACGATTGCAGTCATCGCGAATATAAGAAAGCAAAATACAATGATATTCTTCCGCCAGTTGCCCATGTCGCGCCATGATTTCTCCCATGGCTTCAGGCGCTCCCCAACCGATCCCCCCCGACTCGTCGTTCAAGCTCCAAATGAGGCGTCGCATTACGTTTCGCGCCGCTTCCAGGTCTCGATCCGCCATCTCGGCCACGACGATCCCCACAGCGGTGACCGCCCTCCATTTAATGGTTTCATCGGTGCTGAAGAGGAACGAAAGTAGGGGACTGACGATCTGACGGGGGGGAAATCGGGTCCATTCCGCCAAATGGGCCGCAAAATCATCCGCCCTCAGCAAAGCGGTCACTCGGGTTCTCAAGGTGCCAAAAGGCTTGCCCGGGACGTTCAAAACAACACCTGTGCGCGGTTACCAGGAGATGCATTCGGCGGGGCAATATTTCATTGCCTCTTCAACGCATTCTTCAGGATATTGAGGGAGGTCTGAAACTTCGATATATCCTGCCGCATTCATCACAAAGACTTGAGGGCAGACTTCAAGGCAGGCTTCGCAGCCTGTACACCGGCTTAAATCGATGGAAGGTGTTCGTGCCATAGTATGAGACTTGCAAAAGGGTCCGTTATTTCTGGCTCATCAAATAGCTGTATGCGGAAAGTGCGGCCTTGGAGCCTTCGCCTACGGCAACAACGACCTGTTTAAAGGGGACCGTGGTGACATCACCACAGGCAAAGACACCCGCCAGCCCGGTTCGGCATTCGGTGTCGACCAGGATTTCCCCCTTTTGATTGGTGGCCAGGATATCCAGAAAAAGGCTCGTGCTCGGTTGAATACCGATCTCCACAAATACCCCTTCCACGGCAATCGTCTTGAGTTCGTCCGTGAGCACCGACTTGAATTCCAAACCCTCCACCATGGTTTCCCCAGTCACCCTGGTGGGTTGATGTTCGAGAAAGATTTCGACTTTCTCCGACTTCAGGACCTTCTCCCGATACACCGGGTCTCCAGTAAGCGCCGTGAGAGAGACGAGATAAATGCGATTGGCGATACTGATCAGGTCAACAACCGCTCCCAGGGCCGAATTCCCACCCCCGACCACCGCGACGTCCGCACCTCTGAACAGCGGAGCGTCACAGGTCGAACAGTACGAAACCCCTTTTCCGAGAAGTTCTCTTTCGCCAGGGATATTCAGCGGTCGATGGCGCCCTCCGGTGGCAATGATCACGGTTTTGCCGAAGCGGTGCTTGCCGTCGCCGGTCGTTACCCGTTTGCTTCGCCCCACCAGATCGACGGCAGCGACTTCCTCGCCGATGACCTTTTCAACATCGAATTTCTTTACGTGGTCCTCAAATTTAGCCACGAGTTCCGCCGCATTGACCTGGCTGAAACCAAGGTAGTTTTCGACATCGCTGGTCCAGGTGATCTGGCCGCCAATGTCCTTACTGATGATGAGGGTCTTGAGCATCTTCCGAATGGTGTAGATCGCCGCACTCAAGCCGGCCGGACCGGCGCCGATGATGATCACGTCATAGAGCGAAGATTGTTGCTTCCCGGCGCTCACGCCGAGGAGTTCTTCGAGCTTGCCTGTGAGCTCAAGATTGACGAGATCGGCGTAGCCGCCTATGGCCGTATTGCCGATCAGGATCTGAGGCAGGGATTCGCTGCCGGTGAGTTTCCGCATCTCCTCCCACACCGCCGATCCCGGCGGACTGTTGATCTCTCTGTATCGGATGTCTCTTGCTGACAAGAAGGTTCTTGCCTTTTCACAAAAAGGGCATTCTTCCGTGCCGTACAGGACCACTTCCATAGAAGGCAATCCTTAAATCTTTAGATTTCCTGCATTAGGCCGGGTGCTGGAAAGCCTGCCCTTCCGTACGCTTGTGCCCCTCAGGACGCTTTTAATGCCTTTTCCACGGCATTCCGGTCAAAGCCAATGATTACGGCATCATTGACGGCAATCACGGGAACGCTCCGTGCTCCCCCGCTAATGCTCTTCATTTCTTTCATTGCTTCGGCGTCACTGAGAACATCAACCGCCTCAAATGCGATCCCGTTCTCCGTGAAGTATTCCTTGGCCTGACTGCAATAATGGCAGCTAGGCGTGGTGTAAATCTTCACCTTGTTTTCCATCCTTCGTGCTCTCCCAAAATAGACTATCGGCCCAGTCGGAAGACCGGACCGACATGCGTGTCTAATCGATTAAGCGGAATCCCGGAAGATTGGAGGGCGAAACCAGCAAGGCCCTACTTGCGAGCGAATCTCTTCAATTCCAGCGAAAGACGCCGCAAATGCTCCTGCTCTTCCTTAACCAAAGTGCCGATAAATTCCTTGTCCTTGGCTCCTTCGGTAGCATCCTGCATGCTCAAAAAGAAGATCACCGAATCTTTTTCAAACTCAACGGCGAGCTTTAAGGCGTCCTTGGCATCCTTGATGCCGGCCAGTTTCGCTTCGACGCTTCCTTCAGCAGTGAAAACATGCTGGTCGGCCATCATGTTGATATAGAGGTTGAGTTCATGGTTGGGGTCAAATACCGTACAGGCCCCTGAACCGGAGGGAAGATGGCTCTTGAGCGCTTGGAATTTTTCCTTGTGCTTGACCTCTTCCTGCCCAAGCTCTTCGAACAGTTTTTTCACTTCGGGGTCCGTGATAATTTCCCGGCTCTGATCATAGAATCGCTTCCCGTTCTCTTCAATCTTTATTGCGACATCAAATATTTCAGTGGCATTAAAACAAAAGATCATCTGTCGAACTCCTTTTCAACCTTCGGGTCTACTCTTTCTCAAAGTCATCCTTGGATGCCCCGCAAACCGGGCAAACCCAGTCATCCGGCAGGTCTTCAAATTTGGTGCCCGGTGCAATCCCGCTGTCAGGGTCACCATTTTGGGGATCATAGACATAGCCGCAAATCTGACAAACGTAACGATCCATGTGCTAACCTCCTTTTTTCAGTTCGAATGTTCCTTGTTCAGTTTGTGTTTCCAAACCGACCAACTGCGCCTTCCCCAAGACCTTCTCACGATTTGTTTTGCCTCGCCCACAAACGCTTGAGGCGAAGCGCGTTGCTCACCACCGAGACGGAACTCATGGCCATGGCTGCTGCTGCAAACATGGGATTGAGAAGAATGCCGAAAAAGGGATAAAGAGCCCCGGCAGCAATGGGAATTCCCAGTGAATTGTAGAAAAACGCCCAGAAGAGGTTCTGCTTGATGACCCTCATGGTGAGAGCCGAAAGCCGGATTGAAGAGGCCACGAGCCGCAGGTCGTCACGCATGAGCGTAATGTCACTCGCCTCCATCGCCACATCGGTCCCGGCGCCGATGGCCACACCGATATCAGCGGTGGAGAGGGCCGGAGCGTCGTTGATGCCGTCTCCCACCATGGCCACGACCTTGCCTTGCTCCTGCAACCGCTTTATCGCAGCTGCCTTTTCTTTCGGCAAAACGTCCGCCATGATGCGGTCGATTCCCAGTTCTTTCGCTATGGCGTGTGCGGTTTCGCTGCGATCTCCCGTGATCATGCCCACTTCCAGCTTCATGCCGCGCAGTTGCGAAACGGCTTCTCTGGCGGAGTCCTTCACCCCGTCTGCAAGCACCATGATGCCCGCTATCTCATTATCCACGGCAACATATACACATGTCTTCCCAAAAGAAAACTGTTTTTTGACGGTCTCATCCAGTTCTGAGGCGGAAACGCCTCGCTCTTCAAGCAGCTTCCTGTTTCCGACCAGAACCTGTTTGCCGAGGACGATCCCGGACGCGCCGAGGCCGGGTTGGGCTTCAAAATCGAGGACTTCCTCCAGAGTGATTGCTTCCGCTTCCGCCTTCGCGACAATTGCCCTGGCGAGCGGATGCTCCGAAAGGGCTTCAAGAGAAGCCGTCATTTTCAAAACCTCACTCCCGTCCCACGATGACGCTTCCACCACCTCGGTGACCTCGGGAACCCCCTTGGTGAGCGTACCGGTCTTATCGAAGACGACCGTGGTGAGTGCGCAGGCCCGTTCCAGACTCTCCCCGCCCTTGATGAGGATCCCGTGCTCTGCGCCGAGGCCGGTCCCGACCATAACCGCCGTCGGTGTAGCCAATCCCATGGCACAGGGGCAGGCGATGATCAGTACGGAAACGAAGTTCAGCAGGGCAGGGGCGAAGCTGGGATCGGGAACAACAAAATACCAGACCACAAAGGTAGCCAAAGCGATGACCATGACCACCGGAACAAAAATCGAGGCAACCTTATCGGCAAATCGTTGGATGGGGGCTTTCGAACCCTGCGCCTCTTCCACCAGACGGATGATCTGAGCGAGAGCCGTTTCAGAGCCGACTCGGGTGGCCATGAAGGTAAAGCTGCCGCTGGTATTGATGGTTCCGGCAAAAACTTCCTTTCCCGGTTCCTTGGTTATCGGGAGGCTCTCTCCGGTGAGCATCGATTCATCCACTGAGGAATGGCCGCTTTCGACGATGCCGTCGGTGGGAATCCGCTCGCCTGGACGAATCAAAATCAGGTCACCATGAGTCACCTGCGCAACGGGGATTTCCGCTTCGGTGCCGTTGCGGATTACGTGAGCCGTTGCCGGAGTCAGTCTCATAAGCCTCTTGATGGCCTCGGAAGTCTTGCCGCGGGCTTTGGCTTCGAGCAAACGACCGAGGAGCACCAGGGTAATGATCATTGCCGCCCCGTCATAGTAGACGTGTCCGGGGTGGCCTGAAACGGCAAAAAAGGATGGCCGGATGGTGGCCAGCGCCGAATAGAGGAAGGCGGAGAGGGAGCCGATGGCGACCAGGGTATTCATGTCCGACGTTTTTTGGCGTGCGCTTTTGAGCGCACCCTGCAGGAATCGACTCCCGACCCAGAAGACCACTGGCGTCGTGAGGACCAGTAGCGCGATATTCATCGACTGGAACGGCACGTCCCGAAGCAGAGGAAACCACTCTTTCATGCTTCCCGCCATGACCAGGACACTCAAGATCGCCCCGGCCAGGACTTTCCGCTTGAGTTCTGAAATTTCCCTGTCTCGGGAAGCTTGGATGGGATCCTCCAGTGCCTCTTCAAAGATGCCCAGATATTCATAGCCGGCTTCTTCCACCGCTTCTTTCAGAGCTTGAAGGCTTCCCGGGCGGTGGTCGTGAAGGATAGTTGCCCGCGAAGTGGCAAAATTCACCGAGGCATCCTGTACTCCCGGCACGGTCCCCAGAGCCGACTCCACCCGTCGTACGCAGGCGGCGCACGTCATGCCGCCGACCATGAGGGTCGTCTTCTGCTGCGAGGCGACTTCGCTATTAAAGGTCTTCTTAAGCAAGCTCAAACCCGGCTTTCTTGATGCGTTCCCGCAAAAGTTCCTGATCTATGGGTTGGGCTTCGTCAAAAGAGGCCTCCCCTTTGCCCAGGTCAACTTGAACATTCGTGATCCCGTCGATTTCACTCAGCGTCTTGGTCACCGCTTTGACACAGTGCTGGCAGGACATTCCCTTGATTCTGATAGTCGTCGTCATCGTAAGCTCCTTTGAAGCGGTTGTGATCTGCGAACCGCTGCCTATTGCCTCGCTAAAGGTTAGAGTGTGCTTTCACCACTGCCATCCGCATCTCTCGGGGCAAAGGACTTCTTCCAAAAAATCATCAGCCCCCCTTTCCCGAAGGAAGCCTGAGCAAGTTCCCAGCCGCTTGCGCCCTGCTCGTTCAGAAGGCCTTCTAGCTTGTCGATCTGGTCCGAAGGAATTTGCTCCATGGCGCAGTTGCCATCTTCAGAACAGAAGTAAACCAATTCCTTAAAGAATTCTGCGGAATGCGTGGTGATCTGGTATTCAAATCGTTTCATGACTATCCTTCTCTTTCATCCACGAAGTCACACGAAGGGATACGAAGTTACACCAAAAATCCGTCCTCCTTATTCTTTAGTGTCTCTCTGGTAATGCTTCGCGTGACTTCGCGGATGATCTTTGGGTTTTCTCAGCCTCAGCCTAGGTGCTGATGGCCCCGCCTCACGTGAACCCGGAACCTGCGGTGCACGCATAGCAATGATCCGAAACCGCAATAGGCGATCCCGGCGTGGGCGGCCCGTCCGCCGCTGAGACATGCACTCTCCGCCCGCCCAGAGAAAGCCCGCTCGCCAAATTGAAATCACAGTCAAAAAGATATCCTTCCCAGGAAACGGAAACGAGTGTGCGGCACATGACTCCGTTCACCGCGCAGGGATTGAAACTGTCTACGAGCTTGGTCATGTAGTCTTCAAAATTGCCTGAGGCACTCAGCCAGCGGCGGAACCTCCCCAGCGGGACATTGGCGAAGGTGTATAGGTTGTGAAAGACAATCCCCCATTTCCTCTGCAAATCCTGGCGGAACTTTTTCTCTGCCTGCCCTTGTGACGCCGGCAAAAAGGCTCCGGTGGGATTCGATACCAGGTTGAGCTCCAAGCCGGAATCGGCTTGGCCGTAGCCGACCGCGTTCAACTTCCTCAGGGTATCGATGCTGGCCGCAAAGACGCCCGTCCCACGCTGCGATTCCGTTTGCGTTTGGTTCAGTGACGGCAGAGAAGCAACGATAACGACTCGGTGCGCCTTACAGAATTGGATCAGGGAAATCCGCTCCCCCTCACCTATGGCGGTGAGGTTGGAGCGAAGCATGATCCTGGGGAGAAGAGGTGACATTTTGCGAATCAGATCTTGGAGGTTTGGGTTCAGTTCCGGGGCTCCCCCTGTTATGTCCACCGTGTTGAAGCCTCCCCGCCGAGCATAGCCCACCACCTGGTTTACGGTTTCCGAGCTCATGATTTCCCGGTGATCGGGACCTGCTTCCAGGTGACAGTGGCGGCACGTTTGATTGCAGAGCAAGCCCATGTTGACCTGCAACGTATGAGTCTCCCCCCGGATCAGATCGATTCCGCGAAGTTTTAAAGTGTTTGCGAAAGGCGCTATGCTCATCAGGAAAACTTCTAATCCTTCTCAATGGGAAAAGTCAGGTTCGCCCCGAACCAACCGATTATAATGACGAGAGGAGTAAGCGCAAGGAGCAGCAAAAAATAGACGGCACTCAGCGCCGTCCCATGATGCAGGATATCCGGAACCGCGAGTCGCCAAATAAATGCAATTATCGAGGTGATGAACAGTACCGTCGAGACGGTGATTTTAATCTTGATGGGAGTGATCATTTTCGCCATGTAGTTCAACCACCAGGTATAAAGACCGGTTGCCATGGCCACCGGTATGAAGAGCACGCCGGCTCCGAGACAATGCAAGCCGGTAGTCTCGAAAGATTCAAAGCCGGTTGTCAGGTATAAAAGGTTAAAGAGAGTGGCGGAAAGCATGAAGACAATCGGGAAGTGAACCGTCATCGGGTGAGGATGCCGCCGCAGCATGGGAAACCGCTGAATAAGACGGGAGACAATCTCGGGGATGGCTCGCTCGGTTACTTCCACTGCTTGTTTCTTTATGACACCCACTTGAGGATATCTTTCAAACACTTCGGTGCCATGGGGGGCTCCGCCAAAATCCGTGGTGAGGTCTCTGCCGGCGTGGTGGCGCCTCATGTGAAGGCCGCCTTTCCACATTTTGCTTTGACTGACATCGAAGACTCTGCCTTGGTGTGCGATATACACCGGCTTATCATCTTGGCCATCGTATGCGGACAGCGCTTCAAGATCGAATTCTTTCATTCGTGGCATCTCCAGGTATCGCTGTTAGGTCGCCCGTGTGGTTTCCACCTACCCCATCATCTCTTTATCTCAGAAAAATCGCAACTCACATCGGGTTTGTCAAGGATCGTCAGTTCCCCAAAGCCTTATCCCCCCGCTGCCCCTGGTCTTCCCGACTCCAAGGAACAATACCAAGTTGCATTCAGAAGACGACTGTCGTGCCGGCCACCAACCACGTTCATGCTGAGGTATCGAAGCATGAACGTCTACGATGGTTTCTCCCCCTTCGACAAGCTCAAGGCGGGCTTCGACGCCTTGCTCGGGGCGAACGGAATGGTAATGCGTTAAATTCAACTTCGTATAACAACGCATCTTAAGACAATCCCTGTCAGATTACGGGGAGCGCTCGATTTGGTTTTCGAAGGACGACTTAAATTCCCAGCGATTGGACGAGGGCAGCGCCGTGCTCTCTCAGAAGGGGGTGACGGCATGCGGCGAGGGCAGCCAGGCCGCTCCCGAGCGCACCGTAGGAAAAGCCCGCATGTTCCGCGGCGTAGGCCATGCTGGCGTCCGCACTGAGATCTGGATTAGGGTTGACATCCAGAACGTAAAAGACCCCGTCCCGCAGACGCAGGTCAATGCGGCCGTAGTCGCGGCACCTCGTGACGGCATAAGCGGTCGCTGCCGTCTCGCAGAGGCGGCGGTATTCATCTTCGTGCAGAGGAGCGGGAAGCAGGGTTTCGATCTGGTTATAGGGGAGGGAAGCCGGATCGAACTTGGAATCGTACGTGCAGAGCCGGTCTCGAATATCCGGAAAGGCAGAGAAGGCCATTTCCACGATGGGGAGTGCTTGCGGGCGGTTTTCCCCCCAGAACGCGACGCGAAACTCGCGCCCATCGATGAAGTCTTCCACCAAAACCGGCTGTCGGTAGGTTTCCAGAACATGGCGAATGCGGTTCCGGAGCTCGTTTTTGCTCATTACCACCGCTTCCGATGTGATGCCGATGCTGCAGTGTTCACGAGCCGGTTTCACGATGGCTGGAAAGCATTCCCATTCTTCAGCGCCGAGGTCCGCATATACCGCCCACGGAGGCGTGGGGATGGAGTGCGCGGTGAGGAGCGCCTTGACCCGCTGTTTGTCCTGGCTCAGGGCAAGGGTCTTGGAATCCGCTCCGGTGAAAACAAAATGAAGCGATTCAAGGATTTCGGCAACACGGGCTTCGCTGTGAGAAACCCCCGGAAGGCATTCGCACCAGTTGAAGACAATGTGATCATCGGGATGGTGGGGTGCGAGTTGCGCGGCAAGGTCGGCAATGGTAATCGGAACCAGCGTCACCGCATGCCCCTGCGCCTCCATGGCCGAGCCAAGCCGTCGGGTTTCCCTGGTGACCTCGTCTCTCTCGTGCGGCGTCCACACGGGGTCCACATTGTAGATCAGGAGCACGGGCAAACATGCGACAGCTCTTTTTAAAGGCATCTACACCTCGTTTACAGGGAAATAGTGGTCAGTAGAGGTTGATGGAAAATGAGATGCGACTCACATGCATACGGCAACTTCTATGCCGCCGGTGATCTCCAGCAGTTGATCAACAGTGACCGGCACGGCAGAATGTTCATTGCCGGCGGCAGCATAAACCACTGGAAATCGGCGCATCGAAGCATCAACCAGGACCCTCAGACCCTCGGGCAGAAGAAACGGGCATACACCTCCCGGAGCATAACCCGTGTAGCGGATCACCTCTTCGGCTTCAGGGAGTCGCGCCTTGCCGGTAAAGCCCAAGGCCTGCTTCAGTTTGGAGGTTTTGACGCGCACGTCCCCGGAGGTCACCACAATCACCGGTGTCGTTCCTCCGACAATGAAAAGCATGCTCTTGGCAATCTCGCCGACGGAACAACCCACTGCCTTGGCGGCGGCCTCCGAGTTCGGGGTTGGTTCGACAAACTCCCACACTTCAATGTTCCGGTCGTAGAGAAACCGTTTCACATCTTCAATCGCCGGCATGACAATTTCTTTCGGCAATTCGAACGATCAAGTCAAAAGTCGCAGGCAGCGAAGCGCACTTCCTCAATTCGCTCCTATCCGGAAACCCCTCCCTTGGTGGGAGGGATGCAAGGGGAGGGGGTTGATCAAGTGCCGGCAATCACAACCCTTTTCACCCCCACCCAGCCTCCGCATCGAGGGGGAGAAGAAATCGGGGACCTTTCCGGATGGATACTAATTCGGTTTGGGTGTCTCGCCGCGGTAGTAGTCAAAATCACGGGTGAAGCGATCGAGGATTGCCTTTCTTACCTGGTAGACTTTGGGGTCGCCCTCGATTTTCAGCCAGCAGTTCCCGGTCGTTCCTTCCACGTCCTTCCCGAAAACCAGGACGTACTCCTTGCCCCCTGCAGTTGCCGTGACTTTGGCCTGGGGGTTGGTGAATCCGTAATCAACCGCGAGTTGCGGATCATCCACGATCTCGACCCAGGACAACCGCGAAAAGGCGTCAAGCACCTGCCCAAAACGGGCGATATCGGCCTGCCAGGCGGCATCACCCTTCTTCTGCCAGGTGTCCTCGCTTATCTTTTCGAGATCGAGCGTTCCTTTTCCGGTCACGACCTGAACCCGCTCAAGCAATTCCCGTGGAAGGCTCAGGACCGCGTTGCTGCGCCATTCCTTTAATTCTCTGCTGAAAAGAGTTGGGATCGTGCCCGAAGTCACGTAAACTGTTCCGGGTTCTTGGCTCAGTACGATGAAGCTCCCCCCACCGTCGGGCGCGCGCTTCCCGGCGGCAAAGGTCAGGACTCCTCTTCCGGCGGCAGAGGCCTTCACCTCGATACGTTCCGGGCTGTCCTTGGCGAGGCCATACTCGGCTTGCCGTTCCTGCTTCTTGGAGGCCGTATCGACCACCGCGATTTTCTCCAGTGAGGCTGCTGCAGCCTTCAGTTGGCCGTCGTCCGCGACCAGTTCACGGGGTTCGGTGATCCACCAGGTGTCCCCCCGCTTCTCCGCAGTGATCGATCCTTCTTTGGTCGTCACCGTAATTCGGTCGATGCTTCCTTCCGGACGGGCGGGAAGCATTCCGGAATAATCCAGCCTGGAACTCTTTTCAAAAGGATCGCGCCACAGCAGTAGCGCCGCACCCACCAGAGCACCAAGCACCAGGAAGGCGACGATCAATTGTTTGCCTTTGTTCATCGGTGTTCTCCTGTCGCAGCATCAAAAGAGGAAAGGAGAGGCGTCTTCCAGAACAGTGTCCGGCGTGCCTTCGGGTTATAGTCTAAAGTTGCGCAGCCTGGCCTTGCGCCATCGCCATCGCCCGATTCCAAACAGCACAAAAATCAGGGGGACGCCAATGACATTGGCATAGCGAATCACATTTTTGGCCGCCGGCGTCAGGTCGGCGATGGGCCGGTCGGAAAGGCCCCGATTGCGGATGTTGATCATTTCGGGATCTTGAACGAGCCAATCCACAGCGTTTAGAAAGAAAATCAAGTCCTCCTGATCGGCGAGTTCGTCCAGGGGCAGATAGCCCGATCCCGCAACCAGGATGCGAGTATCCTGGCTCTCTGCAAGCACTTTGGAGGGGTCCTTAAGGTAGTCGGCGCTTCCTTCTCTGCTCTTGTTGGCAAAGAAACTGGAAAATTTCCCGGTCGCTGCGATCACTCCGCTGAAAGGCCCGGAAGCCGCCTCCGGGGGGCGAGCCTTGCGTTCCATCGGGTTGACCGCATAAGGCGCTTTTTCTTCCCAGCTTTTGCCGGAGGTGCGGGCCAGCACGGTGGTGGTTACCGTAGCCTTTTTCGAGACGGGGGTTAGAGAGGACATGAAGGGCAGGGCCAGCGAGCCGATTTCTTTGGTCAGCATGTGATTGCGGTTGAGATCGGTCAGTGACGGGATATAGGGATAACTGATTACATTCCTCACCTGGAACGCTCCCTGACGTGTTTCCACACTGATACGCTTGCATTGCGGATCGAGAATCAGGTCCTTTTCCGGCTGGATGCCATAGGATGTCAGGATTTCAAAGAATCCATGGTCAATAGGTTCAGCGGTCGAAAGCTGCGCCATGTCCACCTTCACCCCGTCCAGCAGGAAAGCGACCGTGCCGCCTCGCATCAAGAATTGGTCCAGATAAAAGAGGGGTTCGTCATCCCATTTCTCGGTCGGTCCCACGACGATCAAGGTGCTCACATCGTCGGCAAGCTCCTTGACCAGATTGAAGTCATGAGTGATGACCCGGTAGTTCTTCTCCAATTCCGCTTTCACCCGCTTCATCTTCTCGTCGGGAGCCGGTTCGCCATGGCCGGCCGAGAAGGCCACGGTTTTGAGCTGCTGGGAGCTCAGCCGCTTGATCATGCCGGTCAACTCGAACTCTAGGTTCTCCGTCTGTCGAACCAAAGGTATGGCCTCTCTCTTGGAGCCGTAAGTGACCACTATGCCCATGAAGGCCTGTTTGATTCCAATCTGGTCGTTCTTGATCTCCTGGATCTGCACCGGCATGATACCCTTCCGCGTGACCTCCCGCTTTTTCGCTTCATCGGTGCCGGGATCGATAAACTCGAAGTCAAGATTTCCACCGGCATAGGTGGCGTACTCTTCCAGCAAATCCCTGACGTAAGCCGCACTCTGGTTATACGGCGCCGGCAGATCCTTGGTGAAATAGGCCTGCACCTTGACGCGGTCTTCAAGGCGCTTGAGCACATTTCGGGTGGCATCGGAGAGACTGTATTGCCGGTTGCCGGTGAGGTCCAGACGCATGGGCGGCAACTGGGCGACAATCACATTGACGGCGATCAGGATCAGGGTGACGATGACCAGAAACATGCCTGTCATCAAGGTGGCGGTGTATTTCCTCTTCATACTGGCCTCCCTGCTATCGCCAATCTTCGCGCTGAATGGCGTAGATCGAATAGATGATGAATGCCGCGATGAAAGACAGATAGAAGACAAGGTCACGCACGTCGATCACCCCCCGGGCGATGTTGTGGAAATGATAGTCGACGGACAGGTATTCGAACACGGTGGTCAGTTTCTCAGGAAGAAAGATGAGGATTTTGTCGATGATGAAGAAAACAAAGCAGATCCCGAGTCCGAGAATGAAGGCGACGATTTGATTGCTGGTGAGGCTGGTGCAGAACATGCCGACCGCAAGATAAGCGCCACCCATCAGGAGGGCCCCGAAATAGCCGCCCCACACCGGGCCCCAATCCAGCATGCCGACGCTGGACACGGTGAGAGCGTAGGGCAGGGTGAGCAGCAAACCCAGTCCCAGGAGCGCCTCCGCCGCCAGGAACTTGCCGAGGATGATTTCCATGTTGCTGATCGGCAGGGTCATGAGGAGCGAGATCGTCTTGGTTTTGCGTTCTTCGGCGATCATGCGCATGGTGATGGCCGGAGCGTAGAAGATGAAAAGGATGGGAATCAAGCCGAACAAGGGACGCATACTGGCCTGGCCCATCAGGAAAAACTGCTGGAAAAACAACCAGCCGGCGAACAGCAGAAAGACCGTGATGACAATGTAGGCTACGGGCGAGTTGAAAAACGAAAGAAATTCTCTTTTGAACACCGTCAGAATATTTTTGAGCTTGTTCATGGCAGCACCTCAAAAGGATACCGGTTCAATTCATGGTCAGTTTACGGAAGACTTCTTCGAGGCTGATCTGCTCGGTCCTCATCTCCAAAATCACCCAATTGCGGGCCACGGCCAGATGGAAAAGGTCCGGTCTGACATCCTTTCCGGTCTTGGCCTCGACAATGAACCGCCCTGCCTCCAGGACCTTCACTTTCGAGACACCGTCGAGCCGCCCGATCGCTTCCCCGCCCTCCTCCGGGCCGACATCCTGGAAAGTGAGGTGGACAACGTTGTCGCTTCGCTCTCGAGCCAGCAGTTCGTCGGGGGAACCGTCCGCCACCAGTTTTCCTTCGGAGATGATCATGACCCGTCCACAGGTCGCCTGGACTTCGGAGAGGATGTGAGAGCTCACAATAACGGTTTTCTCGATTCCGATTTCTTTGATGAGATTGCGGATCTCCACGATCTGATTGGGATCGAGATCCGAGGTGGGCTCATCCAGAATCAGGATATCGGGGTTGTGAATCAATGCCTGAGCCAAGCCCACGCGCTGCTTGTAGCCGCTGGAAAGGGTGCCGATCGACTGGGTAATGACCTTTTCGATGCTGCAGCGTTCGGCAACCTCTTTGATCTTTTCTCTCCTGCCGGCCGCCGGGATCTGCCGGATATCAGAGATGAAGTGGAGGTAATCGAGGACGATCATATCTTCGTAAAGGGGAATATCCTGAGGCATATAGCCGATGCGTCTGCGAATGGCCTGAATGTCTCGGGAGGTATCCATTTCCGCCACTTTCACGGTGCCGCTGGTGGGTGTGAGATACCCGGTGAGCATCTTAATGGTCGTGCTCTTTCCGGCGCCGTTGGGTCCCAGGAGCCCCACGACCTCGCCTTCGCTGATGGCGAAAGAGAGATCCTTGACCGCCTCGACAGGTCCAAATGCTTTCGACAAGTTTCGCGCCTCAATCATCGAGGTTCCCTCCAAGCTTCGAAGGTTGACAATTAATCCTTAATAATCAATGATATAGTAAGAAATAGTGAGGCCGAATTAGCAGAATTCAGCCTCTCTGTCAATAATCATGTGCATGGCCCGTCATGTGCAGGCTCATCACTAGAGGGACCGCAACTGTGGCATCTATTATCCCCCTTACCCGAACACCGAGGAAAATGCATCGCGGTCGACCGAAAGCCTGCAGGGCAGGGCCGCGAGGAACCGGCTGGGCGATCGGGAGTCGACCCGGGTACAATGAGGCAATAGGAGAAAGGGAGAGGCCTTTATGCGGGTGTACCCGTCATCAGTACAGGCGAATGATTATTCGTCCTTACGATGCATGTCGGTGCGGCACGTCAACGCCCATTTTGCCGTGAGCCGGTTCGGTCGTTAAGGGGTTGCCCGGTTATGACGGATAAAAAAGAGTAGATGATGGGCTCTTCCTGCCGGGGTCAGTCCCGCCAAAGGAGGGAACAGCGGTCGTCGCCAACATCGATCTCAGCGAGAAGACAGGCCACTTGGAAGTGCGTGGCTTTGCACGCGACATAACCGCGCGCAAGCGGGCCGACGAAGAACACAGGAGAGGAGCGTTTGCGGCCTACTGCGCTACTACGTCTTCTTCCGGCGCTGAAGGGAATCCCCGGCCTATCCGTCGTGATCAAAGATATAACCCACGGACCGGAGGCTTTTGAAGAACATCGGCGCGTGGGGATCAGCTTCGAAGTACTTGCGGAACCGCATGACGAAATTGTCCACCGTCCGGGTTGGCGTGTTCCCCGTGTATCCCCAGCCCACCTCCAGGATCTCACCCCGTGTCAGAGGCTTTCCCCGGTTCACGACGAACAGCTTCAGGAGTTTCACTTCCTGCTCGGTCAGGCCGATTTCCCCGTCCCGGCAGGTGGCCTTGAAGCGGTCGAAGTCAATGACATTGTCGCCGAAAGCGTATGTGCCGGCCGCCGCTTCACCGTCCCTCTCCCGATCCCTGGTCGCCCGCGCAAGAAGCCTTTCCACGCGCAGCAGGAATTCATCCAGGTTGAAGGGCTTGGCCAGGTAGTCGTCCCCGCCGAGGGCAAGGCCTTCGACGCGCTGCTCCGGTTCGCCTCGTGCCGACAGGATGAGGACGGGCAGCCTCTCGTCCTCCAGCCGGATATTGCGTAAAACCGTGAGGCCGTCGATATAGGGTAGCATGATGTCCAGGACGATGAGGTCGGGTTTCCACTCCTTCCAGAGCCGCAGGGCGGCGATGCCGTCCAGGGCGATCTGAGGTTCATACCCCTTCAGTGCAAGGTTCAGCCTCAACCCTTCGGCGATATGCCGGTCGTCTTCGACCACGAGTATCCGCTGCTTCCCCGAATTCTTCATGATGAATCGCTCCGGGCCCAGTCGACTCCTTTCGGCCGGGGCAGGCTCAGGGTGAAGACGGACCCTTTTGACGGCCCGCCGCTTGCGACGTGAACCCGGGCTTTATGAATCCGGGCGATCTGCTGGACGAGGTGAAGCCCGAGCCCGCTTCCCCGTGCCGTCATATCGTCGGGTCTGCCCGCCCGGTAAAATTTTCGGAAGATCTTTCCAAGCTCCTTGCGTTCGATCCCGACGCCGTTGTCCTCGAAGCGGATGTCGAGCCCCTTGGGGCGGGGCACAAACCGGATGTCGAGCCGGGGCTGTGGCGAGCGGTTGTATCGCATGGCGTTCGAGAAGAGATTCATAAGGAGGATGTCGAAGAGCTGAACGTTCAGGTTGAACGGGAACGGCTGCTTCGTCGGGTTTTCGATCGTGAACACGCCGTTCGGGAACAGGTCGGCATTCTCATTTCTGAACCGTTCCAGCAGTTCCACCAGATCGGCCTGGACAAACTCTTTCGTATAGCTTCGGCTCTCGATCCGGGCCAGCTGGAGGATCCGGTTGATGTTGTCCAGCAGGCGGTCCACGTCGTTGAGCATGAACCGAATGTACTTGAGCTGGTCCCCGCGCGGAAGTTCATAGCGGCTGAAGGTTTCCAGGTATAGCTTCAGGGAAGCCACGGGGGTCTTCAGTTCGTGCGTGAAGCTGTCGATGAAATTACGCTGCAGACGGTAGAGGCGCCATGTCTTCTGATAGTAGATAAAGATGATGAACACCCCCACCAGGATGAGTCCCACCAGGATGGAAAGCACCAGGATGACGATCCATGTTTTGAACTCGAAGAACCCTTCCTGGTCGAGTTTGTAAGCCTCGACGATGCGCTGCAGGCCCGTGCTCACCTCCAGGTACCAATAGACGTAAAGCGCCAGGGACGCGGCCAAGGCCACGACGGAAAGGACAAAAACCAGAATGGGGTGAATGAACCATCTCACGGGACTTACCATCATCATGATTGCTACACCGGGGGCTTCAAACTGTCAACACCAATCGCTGCCGGGCTCTGCCCGCGCTTTCTCCGTCATTGTAAAACAATTGTAAAACCACGCAATCCGCCTTCCTTTCCCGTCGCTTTTCGCGTAGCAAGAGGACGTGCCGCGTGTCAAACTATTTGAAAGGAGTTTCTTCGATGAACAATCCCGCGACCGTTCCGCACTCCAAGGGAACCAAGGTCAGGATCCTTCTGACCAGCGTCTTCGGGCCTTTCGCCCGCGACGACGAGTTCGGAAGCCGCCGCCTCAACCCCATGGAGCTTTACCACAACCAGGTCACCCGCCTGCAGGGTGGGTTTTCGCTGCGGATGTTTCACCGTTCCTTCGGCCTTCTGATGCTGCAGGCCAATCTCGACGCCCCCTGCACGGTTCTGGACTTTCCCGGGCTCGAATCGTTCACGGACGAGATCCGCAAGACCCCCTACGACATCGTGGGGATCGGCGCCATCATGCCCAACGTGCAAAAGGTCAAAACCATGTGCGCAATCATCCGCCGTGAAAGGCCGGGAGCGACCATTGTCGTGGGGGGCCACATCGCGGCGCGGCCGGACCTCTCCGAGATCATCGAAGCCGATTACATCGTCCGGGGGGACGGCATCAGGTGGTTCCGGACCTTCCTCGGGCAAGACGAAAACCAGCCTGTCCGGCACCCTTCGGTTCTCTCGGGGTTCGGCGCCCGGATCATGGGCGTCAACCTGCCGCAAGAAAAAGGCCGCACCGCCGCCATCCTCATCCCCTCTGTCGGGTGCCCCGTAGGGTGCAACTTCTGCTCCACGTCGGCCCTGTTCGGAGGCAAGGGAAATTTTGTGAATTTCTACGAAACCGGCGACGAGCTCTTCTCCGTCATGTGCCGGATCGAAGAAGACCTGGCCGTGAATTCCTTCTTCGTCCTGGATGAGAATTTCCTCCTGCATCGGCAGCGGGCCTTGCGCCTGCTCGAACTCATGAAGGCAAACGGGAAGAGTTGGGCGCTCTACGTCTTCAGTTCCGCCCGGGTCCTCTCCGCTTATTCCATCGAGCAGCTCGTGGAGCTGGGTGTTGCGTGGGTGTGGATGGGCCTCGAAGGAGAAAACAGCCGATACTCTAAGCTCAACGGCGTGGATACCCGTGAGTTGGTCAGGACACTTCAGTCCAACGGGATCCGTGTCCTCGGCTCGACAATCATCGGACTGGAGGACCACACACCGGAAAACATCGGTGCGGCGATCGATTATGCCGTGAGCCACGACACCGTGTTTCACCAGTTCATGCTATACACCCCGAATCCCGGTACTGCGCTGCACGAGGAGCACCGGCAGGCGGGGACTCTCCTCCCCGAGTCCGAAATGCCCCCGGCCGACAGCCACGGCCAGTACCGCTTCAACTACCGGCACCCTCATATCCACGATGGAAGGGAAGAACAGTTTCTTCTCGAAGCCTTCCGCCGGGACTTCGACGTCAACGGACCGAGCCTCTACCGTATCATCCGAACCATGCTGGAGGGTTGGAAGGCCCACGGTCTGCATCCCGACCACCGCATCCGGAAACGGTACGAATGGGACGGAGCCCCCCTGCGATCGGCCTATGCGGGGGCCGTATGGGCCATGAAGAAATGGTATCGCGGAAACGATCGGATGGAGAAGAAAATCGGGGATCTTCTGAACGATCTCTATGAAACGTTCGGCTGGAAAACGCGACTGCTGGCCCCCCTGTTTGGCCTGTATACCCTGACCTGCCTGTCCCGCGAGGACAGGAGGCTGAAGCGGGGATGGACCTACGAGCCCGCAGCCCTCCTTGGAAAAAATGCCGCAGCCGTCGCCCTGGAAAAGGAAGGCCACAGGGTGATATCAAATCATTATGTGAGCGTTTTTGGCCGGCACCTGCCGCGGATTTTAGCAAGGACATTTGAGGGCTGATTTCCCAGCATGTGAAGACAAAGGCAATCACCACGCGATACCGTGATGATGGGAATCGTGGGCAGATCGCTGCAAATTGGCCTTCTCGCACGTTGTCTTGCTCGGGCAGGGTTTGAAAGAGGGCGTTCGCCTCAGGTTTGTTGATGTTGGCCGAGCCGATCGGATCGAAGACAGGCAGAAAAACAGTGCTGAGTGCACAATCTTTCACCATGAAGAGCACCAACAAGACGAGATGATTTCTTCGGGTCTCTTCGTGTGCTTTCGTGGATGAAACAAGGCCGGGACGTGGATGCTCAGCAGGCGCCCAGGAAAGGGATGATGCCGATGTCCGCCATGGTTCTCAGGCCCGGAGCCGCTCCGACCAGAGGGGGGATGGCGTTGACCAGGATGGCGCAGGTGGCGATATCCCCGTTGATGCCGTTCTTTATGGACAACTCAATGTGAGGGGAGCCTTCGATGAGGATGCGATCCCGCGGATTGGGTTCGCCGACCGTTGCTTGGAACACTAGGTTGATGACCTCTCGACCCTGAGCAAAAGCCCGCCCAATTTGCCTGACACCGGTCACACGACCCGGATCAATGGTGAGTGCCGCTGTGGTAATACGCTCCGCGGCGATCACCGGAGCAATGCTGTCGGTTGCCTCCTCCAAGCACCAGCCAAGGCCGGCAGCGATCATATACATGGATTCCGGCAGGCCAACATGACGGAGCATTCCCTCTGCAACCCTGGCGTTAAACTCCTCCACGGTGAGCCCGGCCCCAATCTTCTTTTGAAACGGGATCCTGCGAAACTGCGCGTTTTGGATGCGCTCAACGATGACCTTGCGGACCTCCCGACACAGTCCGGAAACCACGAGCGGCAGAAAATCCATGAGGAACCCCGGGTTCACCCCGGTGGAGAGTACCGAAACGCCGTTTTCCTTGGCGAAACGGTCGATATCCGCGGCTATTTCCGGTTTGCTGAACCATGGGTAGGTCAACTCCTCGCAACTGGAAACGACGTTTTTCCCGCTTGCCACAATCTGGAGCACCTGGGGTCGGATTTTCTCCAGACTCGAAGTGGTGGTGAGGATGACCACCTCAGCCTCCAGTTCTTCCAAAGCTTCAGCGGCATCACCACGGACCGCGACCCCCAGAGGTTCGGTGAATCCCGCCAACTCTCCAAGGTCGGCACCGATCTTGCGCGGATCGGCATCGATGGCTCCAACAATATCGAGAGCATGCCTCTCGGATAGATACTCCACCGTCCTGAGACCGATGGGACCAACCCCAAACTGAATGACGCGAATCTTTTCCTGCATAATTTCTCATCTCCCCCAACACAGACCCAAAACAGGTCCTATCGTCTTATAAAATCAAGGATCTCGCCGCTCAGTACCCTATGAATCGGGGATTCTTGGAGCTTTGTCAAGAAGTCATTGCTGCCCTGACGCTTCTAAATCCTTAAAGAGGAAGGAGGATAAAAGAATCGGCCCTCCGGGGGGAATGACGAGAATGCCGATTGTAGTAGAGATGATGGTGCATTGAAACCGAACAGCCAAGGGCGGACAAGCTAAACGGGTCTGTGACGGCGTTCATAGGATCGCTGGAACGATCTCGTACCAACGGGGCGCATCAGCAGTGAGAACCACTCGGCCGCCAAAGCCCACCAAGGGCTCGAATTCGATTACACATCCTCGGACCCTCATCTTGGGTCTGCCGATTTCGCCGATACGATAGACAACCTGATGGAGCGGTCTGGCAAGCCCTTTCGCCGAAAACGCTCCACCTGTGTGGTATAAGTCATCAACGTCTTGAGGGGTAACACGCGGAGGTTGCGAACCGTCGGGATGGGCAAACGTAACCTCGGTCTGAATGAGTAGCCCGCTTTTGGCGACAAATGCTTCGGTGACGTCAAGTCCCCAAAGCGAGTTGCGCCAGGTGAGGACAATCTGCTCGTCGTCAGCCAGGACAAGATAAGCAAGCTTGCTTCCTGTTGCCGCATTGGTCAGCTCAAACCGAGTGTAACCCGCTCCGGGGCGTGACACGAGCCACAAGACCGTGAGCAGGCAAGATAATAGCGTAAATAGCAGGATTCTGCGTCGCATAAATCTGTCCATCGGGTAAGAGATAGGATCACCCCTGCCGACCTCCCCGCACCGCCGTACGTTAAGGTGTTCTGTAACCTATCAGCTCATACTAGACACTGTTGATCTAATTTCTTGAAGATATCCTGGTATTGCACGCGTATCTTCACTGAATTGGCGTGAATTAGCAATACTCAAACGTAAAGCCCGCATTCCGGCGCTCACTCGAAGAACTGAAACCTGTGGGCCCCGACGGGCATGTTCATCTCCCGGATGTTGGGGTCCATTTTTCGGTCGGGTACGACGAAAAATGGACCCCGTAACATAATTTACGCGCCACTGTATGGTGCACGTGTTTTTGGACGGATCCGAACCGTGCTGTCGTTGACAGGAAACCAGCGGTATTATACTATGATTCACCATAAATTTGGGGTATTGGTCGAAATAGAGTTTTGGCCGAAACAGGGTATTGGTCGAAACTTGATGAAGCGAACGGATCAGAAAAGGAGATGTACCATGAAGAGGATGCTAGGTGTTTCCCTACTGTGCCTTTCTTTGGTGGGTGCCTTCTCGGCTGCTCAGGCGGAAGACGTTAAACTAATTCTGGCCACCGGCGGTACCGCCGGAACTTATTACCCATTCGGCGGCTCCATGGCAAAAATCTGGAATTCCAAGATTCCCGGCATGAACGTAACCGCCCAAGCTACCGGTGCATCCGCCGAAAACGTTCGGTTGGTCAACAAGAAAGAGGCCGAACTGGCACTGGTGCAGAGCGATACCACCGATTTCGCTTATAATGCCAAGGAAACCTTCAAGGAACCTCTCAAGGCGATAAGTGCATTGGCCGTGCTCTATCCCGAAATCATCCAGGTGGTCGTGAGAGCTGATGGTCCGGCGAAGAGCTTTGCCGATCTCAAAGGCAAGAAAGTGGGAGTAGGGGCGCCAGGCAGCGGTACTGAGGCAAATTTCCGGCAACTGTGCGATGTCTATGGCCTGAAGAAGGAGGACGTTAACGGCCAGTACCTCTCTTTTTCCGAGAGCGCCGAGGCCTTCAAGGACAATCACATTGACGCCTTCATTGTGACCGCCGGCATCCCCAATTCCGCCATCATGGATATCAGCACCCAGCATCAGGTCAAAATCCTCACCATCCCCGACGACGTCGTCCAGAAGCTGACTCAGAAGTACCCCTTTCTCTCGGCTGCGAAAGTCCCCGCCAACACTTACAAGGGCCAGACCACGGATGTCAGCACAGTGGCGGTGAACGCGGTACTCATTGTCTCCTCCGAGCTCAAGGACGACGTGGTGTACAATCTCACCAAAGCCCTGTTCGACAACCAGGCGGAGCTGGCCTCAGCGCATGCCAAGGGGAAGGAAGTGAGCCTCGCTAATGCCGTCAAGGGCGTCTCCATCCCCTTCCACCCCGGCGCCGTGAAGTATTATAAGGAAAAGGGTGCCATGAAGTAATTCGAGATTGACTCGGTTTTCGAGACCGACTCGGTTTCAGAAACCGAGTCGGGGCTAGAGAGTGCCTAGTAAGTACCTCAATCGCGTCACCCCGGCGGAAGCCGGGGTCCAGGAACCGCCGAAAAACCTGGTCCGGCTCTCGCTGG
>JGI20214J51088_10000681_pt1 | contig 23429 bp, 19 predicted proteins | sample WetSurMetagenome_FD_51088 | JGI IMG/M metagenome (IMG submission 51088) | reverse complement strand
GGCGGGGGGTGGCCTTTGCTGCGGAGGAGGCAGGGGGGGGGAAATGAAGGAACGAGTGGGGGTCCTGAGCAGGTGGGCTAGGCGGGCGAATACGGCAAGCGCGGGAGATTGGATGCGCCTTTTGCGGGAATTGCCAATCCTGATAAAAGTGCGGGATTCAGGGTCCGATCCCGAAAGGCGTTCGCGGTTCCGAAAACAACCCTCTCGCCTCATACCTTCGCGATAGGATTGCCGTGGAAAAGTGCCGATGACCACCGCCTTGGAGCAACTTTTAGCAACTTATTTCATTGGCCATGTGAGAACAATCGAAACATCATGTATCAGTTCACCAACCCTCGATCGCTCCACAGTTCCGGGGTGTGCGCAGTTGTTCCTAATGGTTGCCATAGTTTCAAGCTTGTTTTTCTGCGTTAAGTCGATATGGCCTTTGCCACCAGCATAGAGTGCTTCTATTAATGTATTGAGAGTGGGTTTCTTGTCAGTTGACAATGGCACAAGGCATACCTCACACCAAGTCTTTAAATATCTCTCTAATGCCACACCCGCAAGGACACATGCAGCCCTTTCACATGGCCCTTTCTTCTGGTTTCGGAAGATGCAATCGGCATACTCAAGCTCAGATTTTACGAGATCTGTGCTGATTACTCTCCGCAAATCTAGCTCTTTAATTTTTGCAATTTCTGGGATGCTCAATAAAATGCTTCTTTGAATCTCGAATAGCTCCATGTATCCATTTACGGCATCTTCAGCATTGCCTCCATATACGCCGACTTTCAGCCATAATACATTAAAAAAACCTCCATCGGAACCGGAAAAGGAATTATAGGATTTATACAAAGATTCAAAATCGACCAAACTTTCTGGGGCATATTCTCTTATAAGGTGGGACGCCGCGGCATACCAACATTGGTACTTTCTAGTAACATTTCGTTGCTCTTCTTTCCAGATGCTATCGTTGGGTTTTGCCCATGAATGTGTCGGACTAATGCTGATAACCTGATGATGTCGATTTGGTATGCAATTAAGCTGGGCACTTTTATACATCTCTCGTGCTTCAGCTTCAATTTCCACTGCAGAAGCTTCGAGCGTATCTACGATCTGCCTCAATACTGTTGCTGTGGCCATAATAAACCAACTCACGCAAATATATCTATCAATATTCGTCTAACTTTATTATTAAGCTCGGAATCGATCTCTCCGAACTCGCCTTCAATCAGAGATTTATCTATTGTTGCGAGCTTGTTCAACTGTATCACAGAATCTCTTTTCAACCCGGAGAGCTTAAAGCCGGACATTTCTCTGGTCAGGAGAATATGGACATTGTAATGCTCAGAGGGCATTTTTGAAGAGATAAATGCCACAATGACATCATCGTGCCCTCATGAATCACAAGGGCAGGCCTCACTTTGGCACCCTTCAGATCAGTAAATGGAAATGGAATAGCAACGATCTTGCCTTTCATTTGTATCTGACTTTCAGGTCTTCCAGTGTGTAGATATCTGGCTCGCCATGCAAGAATTTTCGCAAAGAGACCTCTTCTAACTTCATTATTGCAGCCATCTCTTCTTCATCCGTTAGGTCATCCTCGTTGATCCGATCAGCATTGATCTTGGGCAGAGATGGCCTGCAGCTTGCCGCATCAGATGATTTGATGGATTTATCGATCTCTTCGGCACCACTTTCTCTCAGTGCCTTGGCTCGACTCGCCGGTATCTTCTTAGTTCTAGCGGCCATTGCGATTATCTCCTCTTGCATGCACTAAATACCTTTTGGAAAGAATCAAATTGGCTCCGTGCATCCTCTGTGAATTCATGAGATATATGGTTGGACTCGTTAGTCGTCGCTCGGCAGATAGCGGCTAATAATAACCATAGACTGAGAAATGCATAGAGTACCGTCCAGCAGAAATATTGCTTATCCTGCCACCTCCGCCCGCATACGAGCGCGCCCAGGCGGGCCGCAAGCCAAAGTAAGCGCCGCCAGAATGCCTGGCCCCGGTGGGCACCCCACCTACCGCCAAAGAGTTTCCCGCCCTCATCGCTCCCCACACCACTCTGCCGGAGTCATCGTCTCCACAGCCGCAGGGCATCGCTTCAGCATCTCTTGGTCCCAGGAGATCAGGGCGGCATCAAAGGCATCGGCAACGGCGACATATACCGCATCGGCACCTCGCAGGCGATGCTCTACAGCGATTTCTGCGGCCCTCCTTGCCAGAGAATGATCAAGGGAAAACAGCTGTATTCCTGAAAAATTTTCAATCAGGTTGAATCAGATCGGAGCAGATGAAACAAAGACGCTGGCGTCGATGGTGATCCTCACCTTCGTGTCTCCTGGAGAACCTCTACGGCACTCTTATCTCCTTTCCAGGCACGGCTTACCTTCTGGGCCAATTCATCCATCTGAGCATCCCAGTCGGAAATCGGCATTCTCTCAGTCCCTTCCTGTTTCAGCGAGACTAAAAGTGCAACTGGGCTGCCTTCCGGGCCGGTCAGTGTGATGGACTCGCCAAATGGCAGCCTATTGAGCAGTTCTTCCAGATTGCATTCGGCATTCTTGATGGACACAGCTTCTGTCATCGTCTAGCCTCATTTCATCTCAAATAGTTTTAATCATTCCTTTTCTATGATTGCAGCTACTATTAAAGTATCTTTCTCGTATGATTGAGCAATGAACACCCCGAGGAGCGTGCCAGAGGCGGTGTCATGTCCGGGCTTGCTCTATCTGGGGCCTCTCCCGCTGGGCCGTAACCCGAAACCAGTTTGACGTGCCCCAGTTTCGCCGCTTCTGCCGCGCCCTGATAAAGCCGCATGCCGATCTTCTGGAGATGCTGGCCCGGGAGGGCGCGAGGCGGCGCATTGTGGGCCTTTCCGGCAGCCCAAGCTGCGACGTTATTACTACGAGCAGTGGCTACACTGGCGGGCTGCCGCGCACGGCGGAGCATGCGTACGAGAGCAGGCGGGGTGTGTTCATGGAGGAGCTCCTGGCGGAGCTGGAGATGGGGGGCGTGGCTTTTGCTGCGGCAGAGGCAGGGCGGAAATGAAGGCAAGGGCGGAGAATGCTGAGTGTGGTCAAGAGTTTGCAAATGCTGCTAGTGCAGGTAGAATCGCTGTCTATTTTGTGGGAGTTGCCTGGTTGGCAAAGATGTCAGACTCATGGTCCAGTCACGAAGGCGTTTGTGGGTCCGAGTCTTCTCCTCACCATGAAATCTTTTTATTGATATCTGTTTCATTGGATCCCTGTATTAATAAAAATATATCGTCTTGCTTATTAATACCAAAATTTTATAAGGCAAAACAACTGAAATTAATGTATGTCGATATTTTTTTGGCGGGATCTTGGTGATGAGCTAATTAAAACAGGAGAGAGCATTAAGGCTGCAAGTCAAATCATAAAAGATATTAATAAAACTCTCAGAGATATGCCTGAAGTTATTGAAACGCTCGTAATAGCTCTGCATGAGACGGATCAGCTTTTGCAGAGTGCTGGAAAAAACGTTAACAATGTTAAAATACCTGCAATCGATTTTGATTATATTAACGTGGTTGATGTAAGGGTTATCTCGAACATCTCTTTGGAGAACCAATCAGTTTTTGGACCTATGGGAGACGATTTAATAAAATCCGGCCAGCAACTCCATGAATCTGAAAAGCAATTTAATACTCTCAAAGATCAGATCTACAATTTTTCGAAATCTAAAGGACCATTAGACGATTTGACTACTGTGGTTCTGAATCCTTTGGCGGCGCGTTTGATCGGGCTGGGTAAAAGAATGCGCTAGCCTATTTACTCGCGTATTTATTTAGTGGATGTTTTTTTCGCGGAAGTTGAGGGGCATTTCGCGCAGGTGTTCGCAAGTTTGACTACGGCCAGAATTTTATGGATAGTAGCCTTTAAAAATATCCACGATAATTTTGATCCAGTTTAATATCGGCTCGCCTAAACCAGTCAAGCTCAATAATTGAACTGTTTGGGAAAGAGTAAGCTTCTTAATGAGATCGGCATTAAAAGGCCATACGGGGTAGTTCTCTTGTTGCTGATAAGCTCGTTGTAGAATCGCAAGCTTCTTGGCAATACTCTCGCTTTCCTCTGGTTGAAGCTCTTGACATCGGTCAAGAATCTCATGCGACAATTGATTGATCACTTGTCCCATTTGGTTTAATTGTAGCTGCATTTCCCTTTTTTTTGCTGCCATCACACTGTGTACGCTCCATAATGGAAAAAGAAAGCTGACGATTGCCCATACCATAGTAATTAGAATCAGCTTGGAGAAGAAAATCGTGTATTCGTCTTGATATTGAGTGCTTGGCCCAATTATGATCCAGCCTCCCAGGAAAATACCTAATATAGAGAGAATGAGCCCATTCCGTAAGCATAGGTTGCCTAATGGCGCAAGCCCACCACATTCATCAGGGTGGCCTAGCTGAGGATCAATGTCAAACTTTCTTCCCAATTGCCATACCTGAACGCCTATGATTACCATGCGCCATGCCATAAATCCAATGACAAAAGCAATTACATGCTCCATAATCTGTCCTTCATAGCTATAATTATAATCATGCCATGTAAAGACAAATGCTGAAAAAGAAAATGCGAATACCCATTGATATGGGTGATTTAGCAAATATTGGAATTTATGAATATAAAACACATACTGCTTTTCCAGCTTTGAAGGAAAATATAAATTCGTATTCAAGGATAAATCAATTTTGCTCTTCTCGGAATCATTAAATGTTTCCTCCTTTAAGCCAATAATTTTTCTATTCCAGAGTGTGCCGAGAGTATATGGAATCAGTTTCATAAGTGATGAGAAGAGGAGCAGGCTGATGGCGGATGATAATAATGCAGAATAATACATTGGAAAAGTGACGAAAGGATTTATTAATTGGTTTATTATATAATTTGTAGTAGTAGTAGTCAAGTTGTTATCTATTGGGTTTGTTAAGGTATATTTTACTGTTTTAAAGACTGCAAAGATCAAAATTAGCACTGGCAAATATCTTAAGACAATGGAAACAATGCTATTTTGGATTGGCTCAAAAGTCTCTAAAGCATTTGATACACGGATTATTTTTGGGCTTTTGTCCTGGGAATTATCGAGGTCAATACTTATCACAATATCCTCAGTTTATTTATCTCTCTTGGTCATTTATTAATTTTTCGGTTTCTCACTGTTATTTGTGGAGCACAAAATATATTGGCATTTATATGCTCATGCACTTCGATGCAGTGTTCTCAAAGGGAGACGAACAAAATTATTAAAGCTGAATTTTATCCTGGTCAAATTCAGAGTGGTATAATAAATTATTACGAAACTAAAAAATCCAATGTAGTACTTTCTGCTCAACCATTAATCCTATATATTCATTGATTATAAAAGAATATTGAGGCGCTATTCTATGTCAAAGAAATCAATAGCAATAATTATTTTTCTTTCGATCCTAATGATTCCCGCGGTCACAGCGATTACAAAATATATCGACATACCTATTGTAAACGGATATGGCCACACGGAACTCAATTACAATCCCTGGTTTGATCTCCCTGTTAATATCACTGGGCAAATCGAAAGTCCAAAGGACGGCAACTGGACAATTATCATTAGGATTAATGGTGGTGATCCATTTTTTAACAAATCAGGCATAACTGCAAGTAATAAATACACTAAATCTTATCTAATTGAAAAAAAGAGGTACAATATTGAAGTGGATGCCTTGTGGAGTCAGAAAGGCAATGAAACCTTGCGTGTGCGCGTTGATGGTTGCGTTTGGATGAACACCATCTTATATGGAAAACAATGTATTTACAAGCTCAAAGATATATTTTAGGATTTAAACAAATACCACATACAAAAGTAATTAACCATGGATGCGGATTGATTTGCAGGAATGCGGGACCAGCAAAATTACAGAAATTTCTGCACACTTCTCGCATACTTTCTGCGGAAATCTCTATGCATTTTATGCACTTAGTGATCGTCGTGCTTGGCTTCTCTCGTCATCATTCCACAGGCTATGCGTTTGGACGTTCGATCCGAAAAATTGCTCCTGCGGTCTCCACTCCGGAATCCAGCATGCCCGCATATCATGAGCCGGAGCTGTAAACCGAAACGCAATCATGAGAGGCACCCGTGCCTGCAAAGGATCTCCATGCCTATCATCGCTTCCCGCGCCATTCATCCGGCGTCATCGTCTCCACATCAGCCGAACTCGCTTCAGCATCTCTTGATCATGAGCCTCTTCCGAGGAATCCATCTTTCGAGCGATTTAAAGTAGCTGCAACGTTAGCTTTTTAGTCTTTAAGTAATATCAATGATATACATGTGCAATCGATCTATCACGAGTTTATTATTAGCAGCTATGCTATCAATTATAATCCCATTGGGACAGGGCCAGGTGGTTACCAATGGGGGATTTGAGAACGCAGCTATCGATCCAGGCAATTGGAACTTCCTATCCAAGGACAGTACTCAAATCAACGGATGGGTCGTAGGTGGGGAGGGCGTAGATTACATTGGAGGATTGTGGCAGCCCTCAGAAGGCAGCCGAAGCATAGATTTGAGCGCCTATGGTGCCGGTATAATTAGCACAACATTGAATACCGCCCCAGGTGCGACCTACCGCCTCGTCTTTGATATGGCAGGCAACCCCGGAGGCGATCCAGTCGAAAAAGCTCTTAAAGTGTGGATAGATGACAGATCTCAGGAATTTTCGTTCGACACGACCGGCAAAACCGCGGAGAACATGGGTTGGCAGACCAAGTCATTGGATTTTACAGCCACATCCAGCACTACGAGGCTGGCATTTGAAAGCCAGGTAAATACCGCCAATGGGCCTGCTCTTGATAATGTGAGAGTCACCATTGGCGATGATCAGAGTGCCACTGGTGCAAATACTAATGTGGATCTAACCGGGGTGTGGAGCTGCAATGACGGTGGGACCTACTACCTGAGGCAGATAGGAAACGTCCTCTGGTGGGATGGAGATGGCTCCTCCGAGACATTTTCCAACGTGGCACAGGGCAGCATCGATGGAAAGACTATCTCACTGGAGTATGCTGATGTGCCGGAAGGCAGAGCCTCCGGCTACGGCAACCTGGTCCTGAATATAATTTCCAATGACGAGCTTGTGGCTCAGGAGAAGCCCGGGGATTTTGGCGGGTCTCGTTGGGTGCGAAGCTCTGATAAATCCCAGACACCTACAAATCCGCCGGCGACCCCAACATCAAATCCGGCGAACGCAGCTAACCCCTGGGAGGACCCATCTGTTCGTCAGCTTATCGATGAGTGGATCTTGCAGCAAGATAACTGCGCGAAAAAAGTCTATCCCGGTGCATTTGTAGACAAATGGGGCAGACTATGTGGCGAGACAGACACAACAACAATTTCTTGTGTTCTGGATCCGGATCATCCGCTTGATTGGGATAATTACCATTACTTATGGTACAACAATCCATGCAGCAATTATTATCCGTACAGATTGCAGGACTACATTAATCTCAGACAGGGCGGCTCTGGCTTTGATGATTTGGCTGAATGCAAAGGATGGAATGATGGATGCTATTGAGGAGGACTCAGGCTAAGCCCTCCACCGATACGGGGTGCTGTCGCATTTGGGCAAATCCTGGCTCTTGTGAGCATATATTTTTTTATTTTCAGTAACTGTTTAAATTTCACAATCAGAAGAAAGCGTCAGTAGCAATTCGCACCCAACTTCGCATTTCCTGAAGAATCACGCTGGCGGTCTATCAATGGTAACTCCTCAAATGATTACTAATAAACATGATTATATGTTATATTGAAGTTAATTAGGATCAAGGCAATAAAAACCTTTATGAATGCAGATATCTCCAGGGTGCCTAATTAGCAAGGACGGTAAATATGCCTGCAAAATCATCCTATAACTCCAAGTCCTTGAAACGGGCATATAACTGCCATGTCAAGATAACGTCCACTCCCAGGGATTTCTATAGCGAAGTCTCAAGGCACTACGGAACTCCACGCCCATCAATACAGCAGCTGCTCAGCTACGGGCGGCATCATTTTACAGACTATGAGCAGCTATGCCGCCAATTGCATGATGATGATGCGGCAATATCCCTTCTCAGAGAGAAAGCTAATGATATCCTGCTGGCGGCCTCATGGTGGCCATACCGGCAAAGGGTAAGGGTATAGTGCCACGGCGAGACAGAGCTAATTAGTATCGGTTGTGATATCTGTCATTTCTTCTTCCCGAAGGCTCTCTTTACCTTGGCGAGCATTGCATCCTGTTCTTCTTTTGTAATTGCCTGGATGATATTACCATGTGTGTCAGCGGTACCGCCATATGGCAATGGATTTTCCGGGTCGAATTTCCGAGCGTTAGATGTCGGGCTTGCCATATTATCGCTTTGCCTGGTTTGGATGCATGTGCATAATAGAGTTGTTCCTTGAATCACATGACAAATCAGCTTGACTTGGCCCTGGTCCGCAGCTCCCAGATGTGCCTGCATTCTGCCCTCCGGGAGGCGCTGACATGCCATCAGGGCGCATGCCCGCGCATTTCGGGGACGGTGGCTGCCGGACTGTATGGTGCGAAGCCCCGAGCTGCGACCAGGCGGGCGCGCTGCCGTGCGCGCGGCTGTGCAGGGCGCGCAAGCGGGCGGGGGAGTGTTCATTGAGCGCTGCTAGGTGAGCGGGAGTGGTGATTGACGGAAATCTTGAATAATTATAAGTGGCAATAAGGGTTCATGTCATCGGGCAGACCGGATAAGTCATGCTTATCTTGTATCTTAATAATTTTATTTCTCTTTTCTGTGGTGATGAGCGGATGCGTTTCCATAAAGCAGGCACCGGAAGTGGACGCTCCTCAGAGTCAAGAGAACCTCTCGAAAAAGGAAATATCAGCAATAGTCCAAAAAATTAATCAAAGTGGGATTCCGATAAGGCTAATGCCAGCAACTTCATCTAAAATAGAGCAATGGAACATTTCCGATTTGTCTGCTGGAAACAACCAGCTCGCTCTGGACCTTTTCTCTGAGCTAGGGGGCCGAAATGAAAATGTATTATTTTCGCCCTGGAGCATCTATTCCGCCCTGGCCATGGCTAATGAAGGCGCAAGAGGCAATACCACTGAAGAAATGCGGCAGGTGCTTCAGTTCCCCGATAACGATAGCCAGTTTGAGATTTCTTTTGCGTCTGCCTATGATAAGCTCAATTCCATTGATGCAGGGTATACGCTTTCAACGGCCAACGCCCTTTGGGTCGACAAAGAAAATCCTCTTCTGCCCAATTTTGCCGCCGACATAGACAGATATTTCCACGGCACTGCCAGGAATGTGGATTTCAAAGGAACGCCTGATGATGCAAGATCGATAATCAATTCCTGGGTCGAGAGCAGGACCGGCAACAGGATAAAGAACCTGATTCCTGAAGTAGATCCTGGCACGCAGCTTCTGATCACCAACGCGGTCTACTTCAAGGGCATGTGGGACGAAGCATTTGATAAAAACATGACCGAGGAGCGAAATTTTACGACCGGCGATGGAAGGATCATAAGGATTCCTATGATGGAAAGCCAAACGAGCGGACAGCAATTCAATTATAATGAGACAAATGATCTGCAGATACTTGAGCTTCCATACAAGGGCAAGAGACTCTCTATGATAATCCTATTGCCTATGGATAACAATACTTCATCTCTGGTGAAATCGCTTTCTTTAGAGAGGCTCATGCAGTGGAGAGCGAGTCTTGCAGAGACTGAAGTTGGTGACGTTCGTATTCCAAAGTTCAGTTTCTCATCCAAGTATTCCCTGACTGATAACCTCAAAGATTTGGGAATGCAGAACACATTCACGCCAGGCGCTGACTTTTCTGGAATCAATGGACGAACCGACCTCTTCATAAGCGACGTAATTCACCAATCATTTGTGGATGTCAACGAACAGGGAACAGAAGCGGCAGCAGCCACGGAAGCATCTAATGTGATGGCATGTATGCCGGGATACGGCCCGCCGGACTTCTGGGCGGATCACCCATTCATTTTCTTTATACAGGATAAAGAGACTGGAGCTATCCTGTTCATGGGCAGAGTCTGCGATCCGGGAAGAGATTGAATGATAGGGAATGCTTGGGCAAAGCTGGCGCGTTTCAGTCCTGGGTAAAAAAGTCTCAGCTTCAGGGGGCAGAGGCCGATCCGTGCCCACGCGGGCGCGCTGCCGTGCGCGCGGCTGAGCACGAGCGGGTGAGGGGCCAAGAAGGCTCTCACTCTCGATTAGCATTGAATCTTGCATTGAAGCCATTTCTATGCTGAATTCAATGCGAATTTCATTGAATTTTTCATTGAACCTGTGCCTTGCGAGCCTTCCCCGTCCTGCCAGTTACACCTGCGTTTTCTCTTCGACAAGCTCTTTCGCCAGCTTCAAGGCTTGATGGCGGTTTCCGTCGAGGCCCTCACAAACCTGCGGTTTGCGGCATTCTCGCAAGTTAAGTGGCGAAATTCAACCATGAGATCCCTCAAACGGTGGAGAAGTTCAAATATAGGGATGGCAACAAGGAATTCCACTGGATGGCAATTTCGTTGCGCTGCATTGCCTTTGGTGAGAAGGTCGTGTGCCTGCTGGCTGCCGCCGCGGCAATTATACAGGAACTGAAAGCAGGAGGGATAGTGCCTGGCAGATCGTTTTACCTATGATGTTTTTCTCAGCCACAACTCGCAAGACAAATCGCAGGTGCGCAAGCTGGCCGAACGGCTGAAGGAGGCCGGGCTGCGGGTGTGGTTTGATGAATGGGTCATTAAGCCCGGGGATGACATTTACCTGTCCATCGAGCGGGGCCTGGAGGCGGCGCGGGTGCAGGTGCTCTGCCTCTCGCCCGCCGCTCTGGGCTCGGAGTGGGTGACACTGGAGCGCAGCACCGTCCTCTTCCGCGACCCGACAAATTCCGGGCGGCGCTTCGTTCCGCTGCTGCTCGCCGACTGCACTCTGCCCGATACTCTGCGCCGCTACAAGTACGTGGACTTCCGCCAGGAGACTGAGTATGCTTTCGCCGAGCTGCTGGCTGCGTGCCGGGAGGGGGCGGCATTTGCGCGTTCCGATACACAATCGGGGTCGAAGAAGAAAACGGTGAGGAGAAAGCGCAAGTGGAAGATGCAGGCCAAGCCTTTAGCCATGCTGGAACACAAGCTCACTGGGCACAAGGGCTGGGTCATCAGCGTGGCTGTCAGTCCCGATGGGACCTGGGCAGCTGGCGCTAGTGGCTCGATCGGCATGGATTCGCCTATCAAGATTTGGGACTTGGGAACTGGCGCATGCCGGGCGACGCTAGAAGGACACATGGATCTGGTGCGTTCCGTCGCCATCACGCCGGACGGGATGCGAATTCTTTCGGGATCTTTGGACAATGTCGCTCGTGTTTGGGATGCAGAATCAGGTTGGACGACGGCGAAGCTCGAAGGCCACACGAATGGAATCACCACCGTAGTCGCTTTGAGGGACAACATCCACGCGCTTTCCGGTGGTTCCGACAAATCGCTAAGACTATGGGATTTAACTTCTGGCGAGTGCCTAAAGACGATAATGTGCGGGATGGACGACAGAGACAACGTTTTTTGCAGCGCCGTCAATTCTGCGGGGAGCCAGGCACTATCAGGGCATGGCGATGGGAGTATCCGGCTCTGGAACCTTGGAACGGGAGAATGCGTGGCGACGCTTAGGAGGCATTCGAGCGCTGTGTATTCCGTCCAGATCACGCCGGACGGACGGTTTGCCGTTTCGGGTTCAGATGACAAAACCGTCAAGGTCTGGGATCTGGAAGCGAAAAACTGCGTCGGAACGCTGGAGGGTCATAAGTCCTGGGTGGATTCTGTCGCCATCTCGCCAGACGGCAACTTGATCGCCTCCACGGGATTTTCTGATAGAACGGTTCGGCTCTGGGATTGGAAGTCCAGGGCGTGCTTGCAGTTGATCAAGATCGAAGATAACCAACTTCCCATTTCCGTCTCCTTCAGTCCGGATGGTTCTCGACTCGTAGTAGGCACAACAGAAGGAGCAATCTTCGTCTACCACATCTCCCGCGCAAGGGCCGCCACGCCTGCCGAGCCTGCTCGCCGTTACGTGAACGCCAAGGTAGTACTTCTCGGCGAAGGCACTGTCGGCAAGACATCGCTGGCATACCGGCTGATCGAAGATAAATACGTGGTCAAAGACCGCACCCACGGCATGAATGTCTGGCCGCTGGCTCTGCCTCTGCCACCCGACGCCGCCCTCGATCGCGAGGCTCTGCTCTGGGACCTGGCCGGCCAGGAGGACTACCGGCTGATTCACCGGCTCTTCCTCGACGAGACTGCTCTCGCTCTGCTGCTGATCAATCCCCAAAAGAACGATCCATTTGCCGAGGCTGGAGACTGGATGAAGGCCCTTGATACTGCTTGCAATGGCGGGACGAAATGCAATGCAGAGCGCCTGCTCGTATTCTCCCAGGTCGATGTGGGCTACATGAAGCTCAGCGATGCCAAGATCGAGCGCTTTGCCAGAGAGCATGGCTTCGCTCAGTGGCTTGCCACCAGCGCCAAGACCGGCCTGAACTGCTCGGATAGAAAGAACGGCGGAGCGCCTTCTAGGCTGAAGCAGCTTATCGTGGATTGCATCCCCTGGGATAGGCTGCCCTGGACATCCACCCCACGCCTGCTGGCGGAGATGAAAGAGGCCCTGATGAAGATGCGTGACACAGCCGATATCCGCATGCTGCGCTTTTCAGAACTGGCCCAGCGGCTGAAGGAGGCCCTGCCTGGCGAGAAGCTCGGCGAGTCCGACATACGCACGGCTGTGACACTGCTTGCCAATCACGGCCTGGCCCTTCCCCTGAAGTTCGGCGACCTGGTGCTGCTTCAGCCTGAGCTGCTGAACGGCTATGCAGGTGCGATAATTCGCGCCGCCCGCACTCATCAGGACGAGATCGGCTGCGTCCTGGAGTCGAATATCTACCGGCCGGAGTTCGACTTCACCGGCGTAGACCGATTGCAGCGACCGGACGAGGAGCTGCTGCTGCGGGCGATGGTGCAGACGTTTCTAGATCACTCACTGTGCATCGCAGAGGAGACGGCGCATGGCAGGGAATTGGTCTTCCCATCGCAGTACCGCAGGGAGAAGGATATTCCTCACGATCCGAACATTTTCGTCTCCTACACCTTTAGTGGTGAGTGGCAGACGATCTGGACCACTTTGGTGGTGCGGCTCTGGTACAGCCAGGAGTTCGAGCACAAAGAGCTGTGGAGAAACGCTGCTGAGTTTATATCACCAAAAAAGAACACGCTTGGACTAAAGCTCACCCATAAACAAGGCGAAGGCGAAGCTACGATCAGCCTGTTCTTCGATAAAGACGTACATGATGAATTGAAGGCACTTTTCATCGAGTACGTCCACCGGCATCTCGACCGGTATGGCTGCAATGTGACGCGGGACCGCCGGTACGTGTGCATCAATTGCAGCACGCCCGTTACGGATCTCAATATTGTGCAAAAGCGTTTGCAGGCCGGAAAGGATTTCATCACCTGTCAAAATTGCGACGAGAAAGTGCAACTGCTCGACTTCATTGAGCAGCGGCTGAAGAGCGACCCGGTGGCGCGAAGGATTCTGGCAATGGAGCAAGAGGCCACGCGGCAGCTTGACGCCCAGTCTCTGGAGCAAATACTGATCGGCCACATGATGGCGATTTGCGCTGAGGCCAGTCAGATCTTCCGCACCGTGAGCATGTTCGACTACGGCATCGATGGCGAGGTGGAATTCAAGGATAACGCCGGCCAGCCGAGCGGCAGTAAGATCTATGTGCAGCTGAAGAGCGGCAACTCCTACCTGCGGACGCGCCGGAAGGACGGTCGGGAGGTCTTCGATGTGAAGAACGACCGCCACCTGGAATACTGGATCAGTCAGCCGGTCGACGTCTATCTCGTCATCCGCCAGACCGACGAGAGGACCGGCAAAGAGACCATCCGCTGGATGAATGTGACGCGCTACCTCAAAGACCGGAAGGATGAAAAGAGTCGGCAGATCGTCTTCGACGGCGAAGACCTGACCATGAAGGCCGTCTGGAGGCTGCGGGACGAGTTCTTCCCTCCCGGATTCAAAAAGGCGCCATAATGACAGGATCGGACTTTGATCTAATGGAGTGATGAACGATGGAAAAAATTGATTTTGACATCCTGAAGGCAATATCCGACCTCAGGGTTTCCTTCCCAAAAGCAGACCGGATCAAATCCCAGGTAAACATCGATCCGGAAGAGCTCGGGGCGCGCCTGGGAGTTCTGGAGATGGAAGGGTTTGTCACAAACCAGAGCGGGACGGAGGCGAATGGCTCCTGCCTGCCCAATGGCATATCCGCGAGCGGTCTAACCAATCAGGGGCGGCGGGCTTTGGCTGGACCGAGATGGTGAATAGGATGGTGAATGCGGCAAATTCACCCCGTCGAAATGGAATCAAAACGATTTTGTCTTTCATTTGTCTCAGCAGGTCACAATCTCAGAGCGCAGATCGCAGAGTATGCGATCCCTTATGACATTGACTGCGGAGCTGGTTCTGTTGCGGGGGCGGGGAAGCGGAATCTCAATGATGTCCTTGATCTTTCCCGGTCTGGCAGACATGATGACTATCCGGTCGGCGAGATAAATGGCCTCATCAACGCTGTGGGTCACAAAGACCACGGTCTTTCTCTCCTCCTGCCAGATGCGCAGAAGTTCGGACTGCATGAGGTTGCGCGTCTGGGCGTCCAGGGCTCCAAAGGGCTCATCCATGAGCAGAGCTTTAGGCCGGTTGACCAGGGCGCGGGCGATGGCCACCCTTTGCTTCATGCCTCCGGACAGCTCGTGAGGATAGCGCGTTTCAAACCTCTCCAGGCCCACCATCTTGAGGTACTGCCTGCCCTGAGCCAGCCGCTCTCCGGCAGGCACACCCTTCAATTCCAGACCGAAGACGATATTGTCGATGACCGTTCTCCAGGGAAATAGCGAGTACTCCTGGAAGACCATTCCCCTCTCCGGGCCGGGGCCGTTTATGGGTTCGCCATCAAGAGCCACCGTGCCTTCAGTCGCTTCTTCAAGGCCCGCCACAATGCGCAGCAGCGTTGTCTTGCCGCAACCTGATGGGCCGATGAAGCAGACAAACTCATTCTCCTCTATATCCAGGTTGATGTCCTGGAGGGCTGTCATCTCCTTTCCGTCCGCAAAAAATTGCTTGGATACTCCCTTGATCTCCAGCAGAGCCATTCAAGATGTGGTATCGGGGCAGTTAGGTATAGACCTTTCCATTCGAGGATAATAGAAAATGGGGTGAATGGGAAGGCCACTCTTCGCCCAGAAGCGTGTAGGGCCGGTGCAGCCTTCCTTGCCACGGATACTAGTTGCACCGGCCTTCTATAAAGCCTCAAGCCGCGCGGGGCGAAAGTATTCAGATCTTCTCAGGCTTTTCCAGCAGTCCGGTCTTGGTCATGATCTCCCCGGTGCGGGCGTGGGGACGTCGGGAAACGCTGTCGTTGGCCTTCTCAAGCTCTCTGGACTCGTCTGCCAGGCGGCCAGCGGCACGCATGACCTCGTGTCCTGCGGCTGCGGCGAGAGCTATCGCCTCCAGCTCTTTAAGGCGGAAGCAGGCTGCGGCATCGATGCCAGCCACGGCCTGCGCCATGTAGAGAGCCCCCACTGCCTTGGCCCTGGCATATGGATTGCCAAATCGCATCCTTTCGGCGCACTTCTCCGGGGTGGCCAGGATGGTCGGCAACTTTGCCTGTCCGGCGACTATGCTGGACAATGCAAGATCCAGCTCCTCAGAGACCAGCCGGATTGCTCCGCAGGCGGCCAGAACCTTCAGGGCGTCGGAGTTGAAAAGGGCCATCTCAGCCGGATCGAGGAACTCACGTTTGGCACCGATGAGCGGGTCCATGGGCAGGATGATGTAGCCGAAGCCATCGGCGGCCAGAGCATCGCGTGCCTCCTTCTTGGAGGGGCCGTCGGAGATGACAATGGTGGGCACGCCTTTGAACATCTCGCGTGCCGTCGTTGGGCCAGCGGTCGCGGCGTTAGGGCTGCTGATTACCACTAACTGCGGCTGCCAGGCCAGCAATTCCGCTGCCGCTTCGCCCTCTTTCTTGGTCATCTTGGGGCCGAAGCTGAGGATCTTGAACTCTATGTCAGTCCTTTCTGCAATTTCATCCAGAGAAAGATCAATCGCCGTTGATGTGGCTATGTTTCCGAGCTTCACAAAACCGATCTTGAACATGCCGCTGGGAAATGCCGAGAAGAGATAAAAGGATTTTGTCTGCAACCTGTCTCTCCTGATCCAATTCTGGTTGCAGGCGAATTTCTAATTGCCATCCATTATCAGGTCCGAAACAACCTCGCAGACTGGCCAAACCCCTCAATCCTCTCTGAAGATCCTGATCCGCTCCCCAGCAGCATCAACCTCTACTACTGTGCCGTTCTCCGTCTGCAGGATCTCCTCGCCCACCCTGTCAACCAGAGGAATGCCGCTGATGATTGCTCCCACGGCCACGATCGGCTCGGAGCGGATGTTGATCATGGCAGCGGGCGCCAGTCCCTTCTTTTTTAGCTGGTAGATGACGTAAGAGCCCACAGTGGAGCCTTTTCCTCCCGGAAAGATGAGCACCTTTCCGGCTATGCACTGGCCGAATAGTTCGTGCGCCGGATCGACCACTGTGCCGGTCGCGGCATCGACATTTCCCAGAAATGAGATGGCATCTAGCGTGACCAGCGCCGGGCCTCGGGCGCAGCCGCTGGCAACCCTGTGGCATTTGATCTCCATTCTTATCGCCTCCCTAAAGCGGCATCGATGCAATCCTCAAGGCTTCCCAGGCCTGCCTTAACGCCAGCCAGACCGGGCAGGTAAGAGAGAGCCTTTCCTGAGCTGGTAAGCATCCTGGAGAAGCGTTCCGTGGCCGGAGAGACGACCATGCAGGTATCGCAAAAGACGTGCGCTCCGCTCTCTTCGATTGCCGCTACCAGAGCGGAATTGGCCTGTGCGATCTTGCGGGCGGTGCAGACCCACAGCTCTTTTTGCACCTTTTGGCCCTGGAGCAGTCCGGCGATTCTCTCCAGCTCCTCTGCCGAGCAGTGGGGACAGCCCAATGCCACCGCATCAGCGCCCTCAGCCTGGTAGCGGGCGTAGACCTCATCGATCTCCTTTCTATCCAGATGCAGCGTCTCCTCCGGCTGGCCGCCCGTGGGCGGCTTTGGCGTCACATCCTGCACGTAGTAGAGGGCAACTGACCCGCTGGCGGCCATTGCTGCGCCCAGGGCTTTCAGCTCATCCAAAGAGGGCCGCTGGCCCGGCAGCCGGAAGAAGGGCACTCCGTCCTTTACGATCCTGCCCACCAGAAAACCGAGCGCCCCGTAGTCCGATCCCCGCAGGTCCGCTTCGACCTCCACCAGGTGGGTTGGCAGGCGGTTTTCGTCCAGATGGTAGCCGTAAAGGGCAGTCTTTCCCACCAGGGCGGCGGCCAGGGCGGAAGGGCCTCCCTCCCGGTTGGTGCGGGCGCCTATGACCGAGTTGGCGTAGGAGACGGCTGATGACTCGCTCCAGGCGAGGTGGTCGCCCGGACCAGCGAGGCCCTGATAGATCTGGTAGGGAGTGCAGGTGCAATCGATGGTGATACCCAGGCGGCGGTAGGCCTCGATTGTCTGCTGCTGCTTTATTGCAAAATCTTCGCTGACGCCCATCTCCTGCCAGCGGCACAGGTCCATTCCCGCCGGATTGAGGATGCTGGGGACCGCCACCTTGCCCTGCAGGTCGGATATCCATTCCAGGCCGGCCTCGCCGATGTTCTTGTAGGAGACGCCGGCTATCTGAACGGATTTCACCGGCACGAGCCTCTCCGCGCCGTAAATGTCGCCCAGAGCAACCAAAATCTCCATCATGCGGCGCAGGGTCTCGCCGCGCTCGCCCTGATAAACTGCTTCTTCCTCACGGGACAGGTACATGGCGATTGCCTTTGTTTTTTTGATATAAAATCCTGGGCATCTAATTACTCTATGCGTTCTTTGTGGCTTTGTGCCTTTGCAGGGAAGATTATTCTCATAATAGTGGATTGAATTGGCGCCGGCTGGGCTAAACCAATCTCTGCAATGGATGCCCCTCTCCGGGAGGCTTCTCCAGATCGCGCACCGCCTCGGCGATGAGGATGTCGGCCAGGGCCGCAGCGGGAAAGATGATCTCCGCGCTCTCGATTGGCCCGTAGAGCAGAAAGTCCGCCCCCGCCAGAAGCTGCATGGCTCCCGCCGCGGCATCGCAGCCCTTTCTGATCGTCATCTCCTTTTTTTGCAGCCACGGCCACGAGGATACTGCATTGTGAATGCCTGACCCCACAGGAAGGCCCAGCCGGGCCTTGGCGGCCACGGAAAAGCGCAGAGCAGCACCGGCACCGCTTCCCAGGGGCAGGACCGCGGGATCGATGAGCAGATTTCGCACGCCCATCTCTCCCGCCTCGGCCATCAGGCCCTTCTCGCGCACGTTTCCGCCTGTCTCCAGGATGGCCAGGGATCCGTCCACTCCCGGCTGAGACGGATTGTAGGCCAGTATGATGGCGGAGTCGACCTCGGAGTCATGCAGGGCCTGCGCCTCCTTCTCATCCGTGGCCAGGCTGATGCTGTTGTAGATCGCTTTGTCTGCCAGGCCGATCTCCGACACCAGTCTGGCAGCAGCAATGCGCGTGGCAGGATCAGCGGAATCTATGATGAACGGGCCGTCCCAGACCCCGTCGGCAAAATCAAGGTACCTAACAAACGCCGCCGGACTTCTGCCATACAGGTGCAAAACTGCGGGGCAGCCGGTCTCCTCGGACAGCTCTGCCTGCCGGAAGACCAGCTTCTCTGCTGCCGCCCTGTCAAATATGCCCCGCTCTTCATCCTCGATGATCCTGTGCCCCTGATAGAAGATGGTGCCGCATAGAACCGAAGGAAGCTGGCCGCACTGGCCGCCGAACTTCACGCCCGCCACGTTCACAATGGATTGCTCTTTGCTGAATCGAAACAACTCTTATCCCTCTGATCCCTCTGCATCGGCCTTCGCCGCAATCACTTCCGCCACCAGCCAGGCTGACGAATCCATAATCACTCTGCTGCCAAAGGATATGTCCCCCTGGCCGAATGAGACCCGCCTTGATGAGACACTTCTCTTTATCACCGGGAATGGCTTATCCGGATAGGGCCTGCAATCCCTACCATACCTGCGTATCAGCTCTTCTATCTGTTGAACGTCTTCCCGGCCTATGCAGTCCACCAGCTCGACCTGCTTCTGAAAGCGCTCGATGGCTCCATCAGGCAGGTTCTGGATGAAAGGTATGGCGCCTCTTGATCCGATTATTCTGCCCTGCTCATCTATTCCATTTTTATGCAGCGCCAAAATGGTGTCTCCAGGCAGATGGCCCTTCGACTCCACGCCGCAGAGGATAAGGATTCTGATGTTGCAGTTGGTTATCACATTGGCCACGATCTTCTCAACGCCCAGGTTTTCAGTCTTGCACTGGCCGCAGATGGCAGCGCCCTTCGGGAAGATGGGGCTTGCCAGGGTTACCACTGCTACGCCGCCACTGGCATCGCTCACAAGGTAGTCGCCGCGCACAGGCGGCCAGGGGTCCTCGTAGCCTGCATCGCGGCCCGGGTTGATGCTATCGCTTTCCTCTGCCATTTTGTCGCTCCTTCCGGCATCCTCAAATACCGATTGGAATTTATTTTTTCCTGTCAGGGAATTCTCTTGAATATGAAATATTGAAATATGATCAGACCAACAGGTAAATTACTGTCGCACGACTATCTCAATTAAAGCATTACCAAGCAAACGGTGGCACTGGAATGGCCTCATACAAAGAAAAGATCCTGGATGTCATTGGGCAGGCCGAGGTAGGTCTCACTACGGTTGATGTGGCCAAGAAAGCAGGCGTAAGCAAGACCACAGTGATCAAATACCTCTCGGTTCTCAGCTCCGAAGGCTTGGTCGAGTTCGTGGAAGTGGGTCCGTCCAAACTCTGGAGAAGCAGAATAGCGGGCATCAAGCAGAAGGATGAAAAAGTGCAGACTTTGACCGTCGAGGCGCTGCCGAAAGTTGATATCGATTTATGCAGCGAGGAAGACAATGCAATTCGCTTTTCATTTGAGGTGGACCTGGACCAGATCCGCACCCTTTTGAAGCGTGCCGACAAATGCATCTGCAAAAAAGAAGACGCTCTGTTAGTCGAGGATTGAAATATGCCCTGCGCCCCCCAAGCATCTATACCGAGGGAGATCGGAGATTTCTTCACAGTTGAAAGCGGCCAGACGCTTCTCATCAAAGGATTGCCCGGAACCGGCAAGACCACCCTGGCCCTGGAGATCATGAACAGCTTATGCGAGGATAGAAACGGGATGTACATATCCACTCGCGTCGATCCCCGCCGGCTTTATGCCACCAATCCCTGGGTAAAGGAAGTTGTTCCGCCCAGGAATGTGGTCAACGCCACCCAGGGCAAGCTCCTGGAGAGCCTGAAGGGCATTGGAAAGGATATATCCAACTATTACGCAGTCCTGGATTTCTTTAAAGTATTCTTTGATGAGGCGGAGGAGATGGACAATCCCATGATCATCATCGATAGCTGGGATGCAGTCTTGAATTATACCGCTCAACTCATCGGCGATGGCCAGCATAGCTTCGAGCAAAATATATGCGAGTTTGCCAGAGACCTGGATACTCATCTCATCTTCGTCTCCGAATTTTCCAGTGTCATGCCTCTGGACTACATTGTGGACGGAGTGGTGACCATGGAGCAGTTCCGCCTGCCCGGTTATGCCGAGAGGGAAGCATGAGGAGCCGCTATGTCCGGCAGATCAAGCTCGAAAAGCTGCGCGGAGTTGAGATCGGCCAGAAGACCTACACCGTAACGCTGCACAATGGACGGTTCCGGTTCTTTGAGCCTTACCGGGAACATACCGATGCCAGAATCGCCAGCGATGGAATGAGGGTTCCCGATCCAAAAGCAGACCGCATCTCCACCGGTATTCCTGACCTGGATACCATTACCGGCGGCCTGAAGTACGGCTCATGCAATGTGCTGGAGATAGACCACGGCGTGGGCAAGAGGTATTACCAGATCCTGACTGCCCTGGCTTCCAATGCCCTCAAGAACGGCAGGGGGGTTTTCATCCTGCCCAGCATCGGCTACCAGCTTAGCAAGCGGGACATTTTTGTGCCCACCAATGTCGTTGTCTCTTCCCCGGAAGGAGAGGACCCGGTGGCATGGGGGGAGGGTCTGCGGGAGAAATGGGATGAGCTGAGGGAGAGAACTGGCCGACCCATTCTGAATATCATAGGCCTGGATTCGATAGAGTTCGCCTTCGGCTACAAGGCTGTGCTCAATCTCGTCAACCTGATGATCAGCAACTGGAAGGAGACCAACGACATAAATGTGCTCGTGGTAAAGAGCGGCCAGGAGAGCATGAACATGGCGGTTCACACTGCGGATGCTTATCTGCTGGTCAACGAATTGAACGGCGGACTAAGCCTGTATGGAATCATTCCCAGAACTGAGCCCTACTACATGCTCCTGGAAGACCGGAACAGGATCCGCCTGACGCCCATAGTCTAAGATTCTTCTAGACTTCTTTTTTGCGTGGCGCAACTGATTTATGCAGATCCCGCAAACGGGTTCATTTAATTGTGGAGGAATAATTATAAGATCCAGAAACATGGCTGGGATCATTCTATCTTGTCTAATATTGTCCGCATTATGCGCAGCACAAAATGGCAGCAATGGCAGTGATAGCAATGGCTTCGAGAATTATTTGAAGAAACTTCCCCTCAACCAGACTTATCAAATTATTCAGAACAAAACGCCTGTGATAATCAAAGAGATCTCCAGCGATATTCTCAAAATCAACTCTACAGATTTAAGTGATATAACTGACAATGTTACAGTATTGGCCGGAGATGTATTATATAATATGTCCTTGTGTGGAATTGATATCTCCGACATATCAAATGACAACTTGATGCCGGATATCAAGCTGGAGAGTGTTCATACAGACATTGGCTTTCCGGACCTGCTCGGCTACCATCCGGACTGCACATTCATTCTCAATAATACTGGCGATGCTGATGGGGTGGCGGTAATAAATTTTGAGAATGATAATAATATACTACTTAAAAAAGCCACTATTCTTGCACCCAAGAAAACCGCCAGGAAATTCAATGAGAAGGTCGACCTGCCTCTCGCATCTTTGGGTCGCGCCAAGATAAGCTGCTATATTGAAAGCCAACGCAAGGCTGTGGTAAACGATTGCCTAGATCCTTATGTTCGAAAAAATTAGCATGGGCCAAGGCCCACGTGCTAATGCTGTCAGGTCTATCCCCTGCTCAGCACTACGTCCTTCCAGGCTGCATGATCCAATGTAGAGTCATCTCCCGCATCCGCTCTTAAGATGACGCTGATCGGCTTTCCAACAAACTGAGTTGGAATGTAGGCGTTGAAGGTATTGCGAGTATGGTCGCAATTGAGCCGAGTGGGACCTACGAGTGTGAAATCCGGGACGCCCTTTGACCTGAAAAGTATGCTGAAGGTCACATCTCCACACCACAAGGGAAGGATTTTCGCATCAGTAAAGAGGCCGAACTCTCCAGAGATATGGTCTCTCGGGTCCGCTGTGTACCTTCTGCCCGGTATCATGAAGCCACTCAGATCATAGACGCCCTCGACAAATCCATTTGCGTTCCAGCTCGGGTGTGTCCAAAAAAGCCATGTTCATAATCGAAAAAAGGCAGATTACGATGCTAACAGTTATGAAAAGAGCGAGCAGAAAGATGTAGATCACATCTCTCTGCGGTTATTTTTGTGCTTCCAGATCCTCCAGCGCTTTCTCCGCCCGCCTGCGCCTTCCAGCCAGCCTATCTTCTCCCGCGGCTATCCGCTCCCGCCTATCCCGGACCATTCGCTCCGTCTCTGCGGGCGCGGGGCCGCCTGTGTTTGCCCGCAGGGCGACATTGCTCTTCGGATCCAGCGCCCGTGCCAGGTCCGCTTCAGAAAAGCCGCGCTCGCTGGCCCTGAAGCCTGCCAGCTCCAGGGAGATTCTGTCCAGACCGGCCAGGTCCGGCATTTTGCCTGATGCAGCGATGCGGCCCACGATGCTGTGCGCCGTTCGGAATGGCATTCCGGTGATGCGCACCAGCGAATCGGCAATCTCCGTGGCCGTGGAAAAGCCCGCACCAGAACTCTCAGCTAGCCTGGGCAGGTTGAAGCGGAGCGATGAGACGCAGCCGTCCAGGATGCGCAATGTGCTTCTCGCCCAGTCCAGGCCGCGCCAGAGGTGAGGGGTAACCTCCTGCAAATCTCGATTGTAGCTCATGGGCAGGCCCTTGCAGATGGAAAGCGCAGCCATAAGGCTTCCCAGGACCGAGCCGGTCTTTCCTCTGGCCAGTTCCGCCGTATCCGG
>JGI20214J51088_10000680_pt1 | contig 23435 bp, 22 predicted proteins | sample WetSurMetagenome_FD_51088 | JGI IMG/M metagenome (IMG submission 51088) | reverse complement strand
TGCAACAGGGGCTTCAACTTTCGGAGCTGACTTAACGGCAGCAGGTTTCCTCAGGGGAGCCTTTTTCTTTGCAACCTTCTTTACCTTGGGTTTCGGAGCAGCTTTTTTCGCTACTGCCTTTTTTGCCTTTGGCTTGGGGCCTGGCTTCTTCTTCTCAACCGCTACGGCAACAGGTTCGGCCTTTACGGCTGCTTTTGCTTCAGCTTTGGCTTTGGTCTTTTTATTCTTCGCGCCTGCAGGACGTCCGCGCCGCCTTTTACCAGTAGCTTCCACAGGACCTGTTTCTTTTTGAATATGGCCCAGTTTGGATAAAATCCGGCGGATCTCTCCAACATACATTTCGGCATCGATCAACTCCTGCTCATAGTGACTCCTGAGGAATCCGAGCTCATTATCTGAAAATTTAATACTCTTCGGCATAGTTGTTGTTTTTTGTGTAAAAATAGACCATTTTTTAATAAATGGAATAATTTTTAAAATTAATTTTCAACAATTTTTGCGATAACTTGTTGAAACCCCACGTTTATTGGCATAATCAAGCGTTAGATAAATTATCAGAACTGCCATGAATATAATTCCGATTTTTATGGGTTCATTAAAACAATGAAATTGATGTACTACTTGTCAATCCTGCGACTCAGGATAACTGCCTTCCTCTTCGGTAAGTTTTCACCCCAATGGTATTTTCTATTTAAAAATATAAGTGAAAATAACCCGGACGCCCGCCTGTCGTGCCCTGAGATGACACAGGTGAACCTTGTCCGGGCGCTTCAAAATGCAATTTCGGGTGATAAAACTGAAAACCGCATGGGTACACTCTACCCGATCACTTTTTCTTTTACCCCATTCGGATTGAGCCGGAAAGAGGTGCTCTATACACGGGGGAAGCCCGATCATTTCGGCTTTGTGAAGGTCGGATCACATATTGTCGGCAGCCTGGCTTACCGCAGTAATTATCTTGAGCAGGATTCATTGACTGTCTTCTACTTTTTTGATGAAGAGTTTTTCTGTGGTGAGTACCTCTTCTGTAAAAAGCAGCACAGCCTGGTGAAAATGCTCCTCGATGAGCTCAGGAAAAACTACCGCGTCGATCCCCCTTCCCACCTCTCCCAGGCTCTCCGTATCTCAGCCACAAGCGGAAGGGAGGAGATCTATGTGTGCGATACCGGATCGGAAATTTCNACCCGGTTTATCTCCCACCATAACCCCTCCATCATCGGGAGGATCGCAATCGCAGTCTGAGCCGCCTTTTAGGTGAAGACCCTCATTATTTTCATTTTTTTCTTGCTTTAGCAGAAATATTGAGTAAATTTGTTACTCATTATTCCATCAGATGCAGGAAAGTATACGCTGGTACGCCGTTTATACAAAGAGTCGTCAGGAAAAAGCCCTTACAGCGCGACTTTTAGCAAAGGGCATTGAAGCCTGGATCCCCCTGCATAAGACACTCCGTCAGTGGTCCGACCGCAAAAAGATGGTTGAGGCGCCACTTATCCGTTCATATGTCTTCGTAAAGATCCCTCTCATACAGCACGATGATGTCCTGCATACCCCGGGGGCAGTGCGTTACATATGGTTTAACGGGGGGCCTGCAGCGATCCCTGATATTCAGATGGAGCTGTTGAAAACTATTGTCGGGGCAGGGGTTGAGACGGAGGTCATTTCCAGTAACTTAAAACCCGGAATACCCGTAAAAATAATTGCCGGCCCCCTTTCAGGGCTCACCGGCGAACTTGTATATCATGCCGGCCGGAACAGGGTCATCGTAAGGATCGATCACCTGGAGCAGGTCATTTCGCTCTCGATACCGGCAGGACTGGTTGAAGTACGAAGTACGAAGGACGAAAGACGAACGAAAGTACGAGGTACGAAATACGAAGGACGAAATTATTAATAAAACAGAATAAACCCTTAGTGTCCTTTGTGGTTAAAAAAACATTTCCCGCTAAGTCTCACTGTGACTGAAAGGGCGGAGCCGTGGGGAAGGACGAAGGACGAAGGACGAATGAAAGTACGATTTACGAACGACGAAGTACAAATGAAGAATAAAAAATAGAAGAATAATCTCTTCGTGTCCTTTGTGCATCCTTTGTGTATCCTTTGTGTCCTTTGTGGTTAAAAAAAGCCTTCACGCCCATAGTATAGCATGCTCGATACACTAATTACCTCCAAGACAAGGCTTAAATTGCTGCTGAAGTTCTTCCTGAACTCGAACTCCCGTTCGTACCTGCGAAACCTGGAGCAGGAGTTCGGCGAATCGACCAATGCCATACGGCTTGAACTGAACCGGTTCGAGGAGGCAGGACTGTTGTCGTCCGACCTCCAGGGCAACCGCAAATATTTCCGGGCAAACACCCAGCATCCCCTCTATTCCGACATCAACAGCATCCTCAGGAAATATACCGGCATCGACATGATCATCGAAAACATCCTGCACGGACTTGGAGGCGTAATAAAAGCTTACGCTACCGGCGATCTCGCCAAGGGCCGCGAAGGCAACACCATCGACCTGATCATCATCGGCTCGGGTATCGACGAGTCATACCTCATCACCCTCGTCCGTAAAGCCGAAACCCTTGTCAACCGCAAAATAAGCTACTTCCTCCTCAAACCCGAAGAAGAGGAGGAGTTCATGAAATACTACCCCGAAGCACTGCTGCTGTGGAAGGAAAGTAGCGATCCCGATAGCTATCGGGAAGCGAAGTAACGGGTAACGAAAAATGAAGGCATAATTATAATGACAAAATTCATTATTAAAGTTTCCCTCTTTTTGATTCCGATCCTGGGGTTAAATGCCATATACCTGCTGAAAGGATACCTATTTTCTTCAAAAAATGAGGCAGTACTTATTCATAACCTCAAATCACACCAGGAAGATGCAATCAATATAAAATTTTATGGCACCAGTCGCATAGAAAATGGGATAAGCCCGGAGGATATAACGATAGGTATGGTTGAAAAAAAGAAGTCGATCCCCCTCAATATTCAGAATTGCGGAATGAATTCACAGATGACAGGCTGGGTGCTAAAAATGCAGGAGAAGTATTATTCAAAATGTGATCTTATGGTAGTAGAGGTTCATCCTGGCAAGAATCCTATGCAAGGTGTTGAACAAATAAAAAAGTCAGTCGCTGAATCCATATACCTTAATGACCTGTGTTCATTTGTATTTAACCATTATTTGCTGGTACAGCATCTCCCTAATCTTATTTCCGATATAAGAGGCAGATTGCCTTTTACTTACATGTATACTCATTATAATGGGTGGAATGAAATGAGATATTTTAATGATGAAAAAAGGATAAACCCTATCAGGGAGAAAGTTGCAAGGTGGGCTAAAGATGATTTGGAAAAAAATAAATTCACCGGGGGGTGGGACGAATTTGCAACCCTGATCCGAAATCTTCAAAATCGGTCAAATTGCAAACTCATGTTTATAAGAATGCCGGTAGATGGGCTACTTAGAATTCTAAATGATTCACTTATATCTTTTTATGATCCCATGGCATTTTTGAAAAGTCAATTTCCCGGTGCCGATTTTCTGGATACCAATACCGACCCAAGATTTTCATCAATTCACACTGTCGAGGATTCACATCTCGAAGGGCCGAATGCAAGAACCTTTTCGCGCATTCTTGGAGGAATTTTGGCCCAGGAATTAGAATATAAACATTGAATGCATGCTGTTTAATTCCCTTCTTTTCCTTGTATTTCTAACAATTGTCTTCTTTGCCAACTGGGTGTTTCCAGGCAGGTATAGATGGGTTGTGCTGCTAATAGCATCAATTGTTTTTTACATTGTTGCAACACCTGCATACCTGGGAGTACTGGCTATTTCCGTCGCTATGAATTATTATCTCGGGATCCGGATTGATACCAGGGAAGAGGAAAAGCAAAGAAGTAACGTCTTGAAATGGGGAATCATCCTGAATGTATTGTTCCTGGCTGGTTTTAAGTATGGCAGCACCGTAATATCCTTGCCAGTAATGCCATTTCAGTCATTTAAGGATTGGGAACTTACCCGGTGGCTTGTACCCCTGGGGATTTCCTTCTATACTTTTACCACGATCAGCTATCTAATCGAGGTAAAGAGAAGGCATGCACCGGCTGAAAGACATTTCGGGTATTTCAGTCTCTATGTGACTTTCTTCCCAAAGCTGATCATGGGTCCTATTGAGCGGCCCCAGAACTTCCTGCCGCAGGTAAGGGAACCAAAACCATTTGACTACAACCGGGCAACCGATGGTTTGCGGCTGATGCTCTGGGGATTCTTCAAGAAGCTTGTGATTGCCGACAGGCTTGCACTTGCAGTTAATCCCGTTTTCGACAATCCCTCCCAGCAATCAGGACCAGCCATCATCGTTGCCGCTGTATTTTACTCGATACAGATCTATGCTGATTTTTCGGGATATATTGATATCGCACGCGGCGCTGCAAAACTTCTGGGGTTTGACCTCTCAAAAAATTTCAACCGCCCCTATGCATCAACCTCCATCAAGGATTTCTGGACACGCTGGCATATAACGCTCTCCAACTGGCTCCGTGATTACCTTTTCCTGCCCATTGCATTTTGGGTCTCCAGGAAACTCAAAAAGCAATCATACCTGGGAATCAGGACTGACGATATTATCTATACCCTCGCAATCAGCGTAACATTCATCATCTGCGGGATCTGGCATGGCGTGGGATGGACCTACTTCACCTGGGGTGCCCTGTTTGCTTTTTACCTGACGGTTGGTCATTTAACAGAAAAAGTTAAGAGAATATTCTATAAAAAGACTGGTCTTTCAACATACAAACTGCCAATCCAAATTTTCCAGATCATCATGACGTTTGCACTAGTAACTATGGCCTGGATCGTATTCAGAGCCAATAGTTATCATGATATCATTGTCCTCATCTCAGGAGCATTTCATGGCTGGTCGGATATCTTAACACTTCAGGTATTGAAAAATGCAATCATAGCATCAGGGCCATCTACCTGGGGGTTGTTTGTTATTATCTTCAATGTTCCATTGATGTTTCTCGTTGAATATGTTGTATCAAATTCTAAATATATAATAAGAATTCAAGCCTCCCTTCCAATAATTAGATGGGGTATCTATTATTTCATCTTAGGGTCTATAGTTCTTTTTGGACCTTCAAATGGTCAGGAATTCATGTATTATAAATTTTAGCTTAAATCCTTCATATTCCAGTCTGTGTTAAGGGGAAATATTCATAATATCCTTTCCTTGCTTTTGAATTAGTTCGCGTTTGGAATTAGTTTTTGTAATCATTATAACACATGTCCAAAATAGAGAAATATTTAACCCAATCCATTAATGGCTACTAACCGGACAAAAAATGTTCTTGCTTTATCGCTTGGTCAAACATTTGCTGCCGTTGCTAGCCTTATTACAGGAATGGTCGCCTCAAGAATATTGACAAAATTAGATTATGCTACCCTAAAACAAACAATGCTTACATATAATTTTGTCGCACCAATAATAATGTTAGGTCTGCCAAATGCTCTCTATTACTTTTTACCAAGAAATCCTCAACGATCAAAGGGACTATTATTAGATAATTTAATCTTGCTTTTATTAATGGGGTCAATGTTTAGCCTATTCTTGTCCTTTGGTGGTTATAAATTGCTGGCCTTAAGGTTCAAAAATCCTGATTTACTTATAACTTTAAAATGGCTAATCCCTTATCCTCTTTTTATAATGCCTGTCTCCATAATAGGCGCAGTTCTTTTAACCCAAAATAAGACAACATTATTAGTAAAATATAATATAATTACATCATTAATAATAACAATATCAGTAATCTGCGGAACATTAATAACCAGAAGTTATGCTGGCGCTTTACTTCCACAAATTTACCTGCCTTTGCTATTTATGCCCATTGCAATTTGGCTTTGTTTCAAATATGTACCAGGGAAATATTCATCTCCAAGTGCAAATGCAATGCGTCAAATGTTAAAATATTCTGTTCCATTGGGTTTAGCAGGAATGTTAAGCATGATAATGTTAGAAACAAATAAGTTTGTTGTGGCATCAATGTGCACTCCTGAGGAATTTGCAAATTATATTAATGGTGCAATTGAAATTCCTTTAATTGGTGTAATCACTGGATCCATCGCGTCTGTAATTCTAGTAGATATGACTAATTATATTCATGAGGGCAAGTTTGATTTCGCCTTAGATCTATTTAAAAAGGCAGCGCAAAAATCTGCAACAATTTTATTTCCAGTAATGATCTTTTTACTAATTTCAGGAAAATCCTTTATAATTATACTTTTCTCTTCAAAATATGTTGAGAGTGTTATCCCCTTTTACATTTATTTATTTGTTTTGCCAATAAGAATTGTTATGTATGGTTCGGCCTTAATGGCGCAAGGTAAAAGCAAAACAATACTGTATCGAAGCATTATAGATTTGTTAGTAAATACAGTCTTAAGTGTTCTATTTGTATATATTTTCGGATATTTAGGAGCTGCAATTGCAACAATATTAACATTATACATTTGGACCGTCCCATATAATCTATATAAAATAGGACAAGGGTTCAATGTAACTGCCATAAAAACATTACCTTTTAAAAATTTATTTCAAATTCTTTCCATTTGCTGCATAGCACTACCTCTAACATTTCTTCAATATTTCATCCCAAATAATTTATATTTCTATAAATTAATTTTTTCTGCTTTGACCTATTTCCCAATAACGTTTGTTTTATTATATAAATTTGATTTTATTGATAAAAATGTATTACAGTTACCCTTTGTTAATCAACTATTTAAAAATATAAAATGAAAATTTCTCCTATCCCAAAGAATGGAATTACAAGACCATGGCTTTGGCCTATTCGAATCCTCTCTAAGATTTGGACATTCCCAATACCGCCTGGTCTTTGGATTATAAATGTGGTTGTTCAAAATCTACTAGATATCAATAACGATATACCATGGATGGTTCATTATACGTCTCGTGTTATGGGAAAAATAAGTATAGGTGAAAACGTTTGGAAATCTTTTGCTTTGAGCGGTGGTTGCTATATCCAAGGAGTAAATGGAATAATAATTGGTGATAATACAATATTCGGACCTGGAGTAAAAATTATTTCAGCTAATCATAATATTATTAATCATAACCAATTTACAAAAAATAAACCTATTCGAATAGGTAAGAAATGTTGGTTAGGGGCAAATTGTATAATTCTACCTGGTGTCGAATTAGGCGATAATGTAATTATTGGGGCAGGATCTGTTGTCAATGAATCATATCCTTCAAATTCAATAGTAGTGGGAAATCCAAGTAGGAAAATATTTCCTTAGACTTTCAGAAAAACACAACAACGAAACATTGAAGACTATAGAAACTCTATAAAGATGAAAATTATAATAGTGTCTTATGCATTTCCGCCAATAAAACATATTTCTTCTACTAGGCCATTGAAACTAGCGAAATACTTTTTAGCTTCAGGTCACTCAGTCACAATAATAACATCAATACCAAATAAAAATGAATTTCAAGAAGATTATGACTTCAAAATTCAGGGATTGTTGAATTTAGAAATAATTAGAATAAAATACCCTGAATATGGTTTAATAGATATTATAAAATATGTGAAAATCTATATATGGCAATTGTGTTCTATTGTTAATTCTAAAAAGAAAGGTGATAACAAAATAAAATACAATGTTGGAAGTAAACCAATAAATAGATCTATTACCTCCAGTTTGATTATGACACTATCAGGTATTATAAATAGCTATAGGTGGTTCAGAAAAACAAAGAAATATGTAAAAAGGAATAAATCAATTTTCATTAACGTTGATTTAATAATAACAACTACACCAATAATCGGTACAATTTTCATTGGGAAATATCTTAAACATTTGGCACAAAAAAGCCAGTGGATGGTTGATTTCAGAGATTCACCTTTTCTTCCAATGATTATGGACAAATATTCAATTACGGTAATTAGATATATCCTTAAATCCTATTTAAAGCAAGCTACTTTCTTAACAGTAGTATCTGAAGGAATTAAAGAAAGCATAAGTAATAACTATAAGAAAAATGCAAAGTTATTACCTCCAATACATGTAGTATATAATGGGTATGATATTGACGACATTAAACATTTAAATTTCCAAAATAAAATCGATAATAGAATACGGATTTCATATACTGGAACATTATATTCAGGAAAAAGAAATCCAGAATTGCTTTTTGATGCCATAAGGGAAATAGAAAGAAAAAATCTTCTCCAGAATTATATCTTTGAAATTCATTATGCAGGGGAGGAATCAAAAATATTTCAAGAAATTGTCAATCAGTATCAATTATCAACGATTGTAATCGATCATGGAAATATAACAAAACAGCAAAGCTTATCTCTGCAATCTGATTCAGACTTGTTACTACTTCTAACATGGAATACAAAATCTGAAAGAGGCATAATAACAGGAAAATTTCCAGAAATGCTGCTATTTGATAAAAAAATAATTGCCTTGGTCACTGGTGATGACAACAATAGTGAAATTGAAATTATTATCAACAAATTCAAATTAGGATATGTAGGATACTATTTAGATTATCAACAATCTAAAGACAATTTAGTGTTATTCATATTAAATTTTGTCAAGAACAGATATACTAATGATCATTTAACAAATCAAATGGAAAGCATTAAACCATTTGACTACAAGTACATAAGTCGACAAATACTAAATTTGTATTCATTGTATATCACTGAAAAATGAGTAATCATCTCATTCAACATAACTTTTAATATTTGCCTCAATATCAATAATTAGAAATTAATGCTAAATATTAAACCATGAAAATAAATAGCTCCATATGTTACAAAAAATAGTAGGTAAGCTATATTCACTGATAAATAAAGCTTTCGCAAGATCCAGCCTTCCAAAATTTAAATCAATTCAAGGAAAAGCTAAAATCGAGTTCCCATTTAATATTATGGGGGAACAATATATATCAATAGGAGCAAATTTTATCTCAAGGAAAAATTTAAAACTTAGAGCATTTGACGAGTTTAATGGAGTTCAATTTTCCCCAAATATTGAAATTGGAGATAATGTTCAGATAGAACATGATTGTCATATTGGGTGTATCAATCATATTACAATAGGGAAAAATGTATTAATCGCATCAGGAGTATATATTTCGGATCATATGCATGGGAATCCTGATTATTCCGATATAAAATTGCCTCCAATATCAAGAACGTTATCATCAAAAGGACCCGTGATTATAGGGGATAATGTTTGGATAGGAGAGCGAGCAGTTATCTTACCCAATGTCACAATTGGTGAATCATCTATAGTCGCGGCAAATGCAGTTGTAACAAGAAATATTCCATCCTTTACAATTGTGGCAGGTGTTCCTGCTAAGATCATAAAATCAATACCACATTAAGTGAAATTTTCCGTAGTTATTCCAACATATAATGGAGCTCGATTCATCAGAGAGACTGTTGAATCTGCTTTAAATCAAACCAGACCAGCCGATGAAGTTTTGATCCATGATGATAATTCGAATGATGAAACACTTAAGATCTGTGCTGAATATTTACCAAAAATAAGGATTATAAGGAACTCTATTGGACCATCTGGATTTGTAAATGCCTGGAACCAGGGAATAGAGCTTGCAAAAAGCGAATACATTTCTGTTTTACATCAGGATGATATTTTATATCCTAACTATCTCGAAGAAATTGAAAATGCATTAAAAATACATCCCACAATAGAACATATTTTCTCAATTTGTGATTACATTGACGACCAAAATAAGATAGTCGTTCCAGGTTCACAAATTATTGAATCCGGTGGATTTACCAATAAAATTCAATTATTTTCTGGCAATAGCTATGTAAAAGCGTATCAGAAGAGTTACCAGGATCATCCTCATATCCATCGATGTCCAGGTGTTGTTACAAATAAATCAATATTTCGTTCTGGTTGTATATATAACCCACTGGCTGGACACATAGCTGATGATGATTTTTTTTATCGGGTTGGACAATATACCTCGATAGTAGGGATTATCAAACCTCTTGCAGCATTCAGAATTCATAAAAATTCAGAAACAGGAAAAACAACAAACCTTGAACTTATTCGCAGGCTTGCGACCGATTATGCATACCAGGTAAATCAATGGAAATCCTCCTCGTTCATGGATAAAAAAGACAAAGCCTATTTTGAATATTGGGCTTTAAAATACCTTTTTAGGTTATCGTATTTCTCAATATTCATAAACAATGTAGACAACAAATTGTTTTCCATGTACTTATATAAACAAATAGATAAATCATATTTTCTAAAATATCATCCTTGGGGTTTGATCAAATTATGGCTTATTCAAAATTTAGTAAAAATAATACCATCTAAATTAAATGATTAATATCCTGAAGGATTTAACTAAACCCTTTAACCTACTTATATTAAAAAGTATAATTTTAGGCCGTATAAATAACCTATTGGGGTTTAATGGAAAAGAAATTTTATTAGTTGTTCCCCATCCTGATGATGAGATCTTCGGACTTGGTGGGTTCTTGCTGGATCAATCTCAGAAAAACGCAAAAATTACGATTGTATATCTTACTGACGGGGAGGCCAGCCTCGAAGATGTTCCAAGAGAGATGACCGCACAATCCCGCATCACAATTTCTGCAAATGTCATAAAAGAGCTATCAGCTGCCGGTCTCAGGACATTCCGATTGCATTTACCGGATGGTCGTGTACCCTTCAGTAACGACGATCTATATAGTTCTGCATTAAAAAGTATCAGGGAAATTTTATCAGAGGTAAAGCCTGAAGCAGTGTTTGTTACCCACCCGGCTGATTTCTGGCCATATGATCACGTCGCTGCATTTGAACTCACAAAACAAGCGCTGCAAGAGCTGAAGTTCACCGGGAAGTTCTATGGCTACTGGGTATGGCTCTGGTACAATTATTCCTTCAGGAACTTTAAAAACATTGGCTGGAAAAATACCTATAAAATTCCCATACATTCGTTCATAAATAAGAAAAAGAGACTGATCGCAATGTACATGAGTCCGGTTGCCCCGAATGGGAAACCATACAGCGGCGTTCTGCCAAAAGCATTTTTATCCGCATTTTCGTTCCCTTATGAGATGGTGACAGAGTTTAAAACCAACCCTGATGTGGAAGATTGATTGGATAACGGACTGGACGACGATTGATTCGGAGGAATTTCGACGGTTCTGGCTCAAAACCTTCCATTCAAACCAGTCCAACCATGTATTTTTCCATCCCGTCATCGTAAAGGCCTGGATTGATTCCTTCAGAAGTTTTGAAGACATATCCCCCCTGTTTTGTGTTGCAAGAATTGAGAATATTGACCTGATCCTGCCGCTTGTATCGTGGAAGCGAAATGTAAAAAACCTTCGGCAACGGATCATATTGCCAATAGGGTTCTCCGAATTCGATTACCATGACCCGGTCATTTCAGACAATATTTCCAGTGAATGTATTGGAAAATTCTGGGATCAGTTTGTCAATGAAATCGGAGAAAGGTTTTATTTCAACAAGCTTGTCCTCAATGGGATCAGGATTACCGGAACTGCCGCAGGATTCGGAAGGGAACACGATATCTGTCCGCTTGCCGACCTCTCGAAATTTAACTCTTTCGAAGACTTCATTGCAGGCATGAAAGGCAGTCTGCGTGGCGATATATACCGCCAGGAAAGAAAGCTGAAGGCTTTAGGGGATATTAAACTGGTGACCTATGACCAGGGTCACATGAAAGAGGCGCTTGAAGAACTTGAGATTTTCCTTGTCCACCACAAATCAAAGTGGCCCCACGCCTTCAAACCACCAGGTTTTTACCAAAACCTTGTTATCTATGGGATCCCCGCAGGCGTCACGAACTTTTCAGTTCTTTATCTGAATGAATATCCTGTCAACTGGCACCTGGGATTTAATGCTCATGGCAGGTTTTATTATTACATGCATACATTTGACCAAGGCTATAGTAATTTTTCGCCAGGTAAAGTTCACCTGTTTTATCTTATAAAAAACTGTTTCCGGGAGAGAATCCAAACATTTGATTTCCTGAGAGGCGAGGAAGCATATAAAGCTGATGTTTCGAGGAAAAGTTCTGAACTGTTCCAGTTGACAATGGTGAATCAAAAATTGTATTCTAAAATTAAAAACTACGCCCTTAGCCTCTTGCGTGGTATTAAATAACCACAGATAACAACCCTGGATGACTGGCAAGAACTGGCGGTTTGACTGGATAACCCACTGGAGGGATATTGATAATCCGGAGTTCCAAAAGAAGTGGAAGGATATTTACAACAATGCCGATAATCCTAACGTATTCATGCATCCTGCCCTGGGAATGGCATGGATCCATGTCTACAGGAAACTGAGAACGCTTGAACCCTACTTCATCATTGCCAAAAAAGGAAATTCACAGGTATTTTTTCCCCTTGTACTCTGGAGCCTAACCGGGAAAAATGCTTTTCTGAAAAAAATGATCCCGGTAGGATATTCAGACTTTGACTATACCGGTCCCATCTATATGAACCTCAATGGCAAAGAGGACAGGCAAAATTTCTGGGACGAGCTCACACGTATCGTCACCCTCGAAAATGTACTGAAAAAATTCGACCAGGTAGAATTCACGGGGATCAGGGACAGGTTCAAACTTGCAGGTTTTAAAGTGACTGAAGAGCAATGCCCGAAAATTAACCTTGTTCCCATAGCAACCTGCGAATCTTTTGTTTCAACAATGCCAGGTAAACTCAGAAAGGATCTCAACCGGAGGAGGAACAGGCTGGAAGAGAAAGGAGTTGTTGAATTTATGGTACCGTCGACTATAAAAGAAATAAAAAAGAGTTTCCCCCTGTTCATGGAGTGGCATGCATTAAAATGGCCCGAAGCATACAAGGCGCCGGGTTTATATGAAAAATTACTCCAGGACTCCCTGAACGCCGGAATATTGCACTACTCGGTGCTCTCTCTCAATAAAATCCCCATCAGCATCAGGATGGGGTTTTACAACAGGGATACATTTTATTCCTACATCCCGGTTTACGATCCGGAATATGCGCATTACAGTCCGGGGAAATTGCATTTAATGCATTGCATCTGCTGGGCTATAGAAAACAAACTATTCATATTTGACCATTTGAGGGGGGAAGAACAATACAAATCCGAATGGGCCGAGAACTCCTATCCACTGTATTCCTATTCTCTTTGGAACCCGGGGTTTACATCCAGTTTAAAAAGGATGGCCTTGAATTTGAAAGAAGCAACAGCACCCAAAAGATGAAAGTTGTCATCGGAATACCCTGTTTATTAAGAGGTGGGACAGAAATGCAAACCCTCTTACTCTCAAAAGCACTTAAAGAATTAGGCCATAAAGTCATTGTAATTTGTTATCATGAGTATTTATTGGAAATGATTGCTGAGTTTGAAGCCCTTTCAGTTGAAGTTAGACTTCTTAAATGGAACCGAAAAATATTTCCTCTAATTTTTCTTTTCAAATTCAGACAACTCATTCAACAAATAAAACCAGACGTTGTACACATTCAGTACATTGCTCCAGGACTTCTCCCAATTATCGCATCAAAACTGGCTAATGTAAAAAAAATATTTGGAACTGTTCATCAACCCGGAATACACTATCCATTATATACACACTGGTTAATAAGACTTTCCGCTATCCTTTGTAATAAATTCACTTGCGTGTCACTTGCAGTTGAAAACTCATGGTTTGGCAATAGTTCCCTTTTAGATCCCAATAATCAACCTATAAATTTAAAAAAACACTTAACTATATATAATTGTGTTGATGTAAATCAAATTAATAATATATTAAATAATTCCAATCTTACTGGTGTTGATGCCATATATTTCGATTCGAAGTATTATATAATTGGTTCGATTTCAAGATTAAGATATGAAAAAGGAATTGATATTCTAATTAAAGCATTCTCTCAAGTTTCAAAGCAAAATTCTAATTTAAAATTACTAATTATTGGAGATGGGCCGGAAAAAGAGTCACTTTCGCGTTTAGCAAAAGAGCTCGGGGTTTTCAACAGCATAATTTGGAAAGGTGAACTTCCATGGGAGGAGTCAATAAAACTATTAACCCGAATGGATATCGTTATTTGCCCCTCGAGATTTGAAGGATTTGGGCTGACAGCCATTGAAGCACTTGCTTGTGGAAAACCTGTAATAGCATCCGGAACAGGAGGATTAATTGAAATTATCCAAGGATTCAACTCTTCCATGTTGTTTAAATCCGAGAACGTCCAAGATCTTACTGAAAAACTTTGCACTTATATTAGAGGAAAGAAATTTATTCCCCCAATTGAAATTTTTCAACAGAATATAGATCATCGATTTGGATTTACTACCTATAAGAATTCAATCCGATCTCTTTATTCAATCACATAGAAATGTGCCGGATACATAAAGAATACTAAAAATGCAAAACCGACCGTCAAACTCATTACTTTTCCCATTTTATAATGGTATACTGCTAACAGGGTTTCTTCCATATTTAAGTTACATATTCCCCTTCCTGCCTATAAATATTTTAGGGTTCAATTATACCGGGATTGCATGGATAATTATGCTAATAATTACTTCCGTCGTCTTTTTAGCAAATATGAGAAATAATTTTTCAGCAAAATATTGGTATCCATGGCTTTGTTATATTTCAATATATCTATTCTATGATTTTTCATTCATCGGTCTCCAATTAACATTACAATATTCCTTACCCGTTTTCATAGGGATAGTTGCATCGGGGTTTACCTATAATAAGAAAATTTTAGTTTCAATTTCAAAAAGGTTACTAATTCTTTGTTCATCTATATACCTACTTTTTCTCATTTCAATCACCTTCCGAGGCGGGTTTCTCCCGAATACTGCCGCTGTACCAATGACACTTAGCATAGTTGCTGCTCTCTCATTAGGTATTTTTTATATTACAAGGAGAAATATTTATCTGATTGTCTATTTTTCATTGCTCCTCGTCCCTGTCGTGGAACTAACAAGAATGGGTATTCTCGCCTTTCTGGCATTGTTTGTGTTTCATTTTGGAGAACGAAGAATTGGGCATAAATTAATCAATTTATCAATAGCCATACCAATTGGCCTCCTTATATTCTTTTCGGAGGGATTTCAGAGAAAAACATTCTTCTCTGGCAGTGGTCAAATTTCAGATATAACACTAGATTATTACGACAATGATGTCGTGAACACAAGTGGCAGAGGCTCTTGGAAATCGGCACTGGAAGAAGGACTGAATAAAAACCCTATTTTGGGCAATGGTCCACGAAGTGATAATGAAGCATTTAAAGCATTTGGGTTTGTTAAAGGAGAAGCACATAATGATTTCATGTCAATACGCTATAATTATGGGTATGTTGGATTATTATTGCTGCTCAGCGCATTTCTAATGCAGATATTCTCTCTTTATAAGCGAAAATACCATTTAGAAAAATCTGCTTTTTTAAAAGTATTATGGTCATCAACAATGGTTCTTTTTATTGTCTTCTTATTATTCATGTATTCCGATAACATCCTTAAGTATACAATATATTTTCCAGACATCTTTTTCGCTATGATTGGAATTTTGTATGCACCCTATATTGTTGAAAAGAAAGATGATCAAAGTAAAGTGAATGAAATAATCCTTCTTCCGTAATGCTTTTTGCTTCTCCAATTTACCTGTGCTTTCTTGCCGGAGTTTTCCTGGCATATAATATTTTACCTCAAAAGTGGAGGATTTATATATTATTGGCCGCATCCTATATTTTTTATTGCTGGCTTGACTGGAGATTTGGACTGATCCTGGGCGGAATGACCCTCTTCAACTATTTTTGCTCGTACCTGATGTCGGTACAGATTGAAAAAGCTTCAAGAAAAAGATACCTTCAGCTTTCCTTACTTGGCTCCCTGCTTGTTCTCATTTATTTTAAATATACTGATTTCTTTATTGAATCCTGCATTGACATTTCGCATGTACTTGATGTCCATCCAAATATCCATTTGCTTAATATTATTCTGCCCGTCGGGATATCATTCTATACCTTCCAGGTGGTCGGATATATGACTGATGTGTATAGGGGTTCGGTCACACATGAGAAAAATTTCGCAACATTTGCGCTTTTCATGTCATTTTTTCCGCAAATCCTTGCCGGACCCATTGGAAGATCCACTACATTACTTCCCCAATTAAGGGAGAATCATCCGCTGGATCTTAACAGGATAACAGACAGTGGGAAGCAGTTCCTGATCGGAATGTTTAAGAAACTGGTTATTGCCGATCGGCTTGCCATGTTCGTTGATCCCGTTTTTGCTAATCCTTTTAGCCATAGCGGGTCAACATTAGCGATGGCAACCGTGTTCTATGCATTTCAGATATATTGCGATTTCAGCGGGTACACGGATATGGCATTAGCAAGTGCTAATCTTTTCGGAATAAAATTACAACCCAATTTTAACCTTCCCTATTTTGCCGATTCAATATCCGATTTCTGGAAAAGGTGGCATATATCACTTTCAATGTGGCTGCGCGATTATATTTATACCCCCATTGCATGGATGACTTCAAGAAAACTTCCCAAGGCAAGGTATTTCGGGTTTAAATCCGAAACCCTGATCTATCTTACAGCAGTCACGGTTACTTTTTCCCTTTGCGGCTTCTGGCACGGGGCAAACTGGACATTTATCTTCTGGGGCTTTGCTTATGTCCTGTTGTTTGCAACCGGGTTCTTCGTGAACTTCCTGGTTAAATCTGCAGGATTAAAGCGGCTCTGGAAAAAACCTCCTGTCAGGATTTTGAGGATTCTTTTCGTCTTTTGCATGACAAGTCTTGCATGGGTTCTATTCAGAGCCAATACGCTGGAAGACGGATTATACATTTATAAAAAATTGTTTACTGACCTTTCATCACAAATGTATACCGGGGCATCCAGTGTATCAACTTTTCTATCTGTTCTTCTTATAGCCGGATTGGTTTTGTATCAAGTTTTTGAGTATAATGGATTCTGGGAAAGGCAAAAACAGAATAGAAAATTCTCACTGGTTTTTAGTTGGAGTTTTTACCTGTTTCTTTTGGTAGGAGTATCTCTTTTAGGTGTAAGCAGTTCAAGATTTATCTATTTTAAGTTCTGAAAATGCTGAAAAACTTAAGTACATGGAGCATCAAGGTAATCCTGTTTATTATCTTGTTTTTCCTCCTTGATTTTTCTATCAGTGTATTTTTGGTAGGTGGGTTAATGCGTTATTATGGTATTGGAACACACCCTGAGATTCTGATTATAGGTCATTCTCATCTGATGCTTGGAGTTGACAAGGAATTACTTGAAAACAAGACAAAACTTAGAGTTGCAAAATATACCCGGGAAGGCGCGACAATAGAAGATAGAGCCATAATGATCAGGCAGTTCCTGAATAAAGATTCGAGTAAAATCAGAGTTATAGTATATGGGGTGGATGCTTGGATGTTCAATGAAGAAAAGCTTAGTGAAAATTCATATAAAATGCTTCTCCCCTTCCTTTCCGATACAATCGTACAAGACTATATTAAAAACAAATGTTCTTCTTTCGAATATCATAAGAATTTTCTTATAAAAACTACCAGGTTTGATGAGTTATTAGTCAGTAGCGCCTTCAGAGGTTACCTGTCGAAATGGACTAATCTGAAGTTTGGCCAGGTTGATACAATCTCATTAAAGAAAGATCTTTTAAAAGGCAAACATGAAAGCATAAAGGTTGATCCTGAAAAATGGAAAAGCTTTGAAAAAACTGTCAACTATATAAATTCTAAGAACATTCGGCTCGTATTGTTATACGTACCAACAATATCGATATACAACAATCTTGACTCCGTCAACTTCAAAGCCATAAACGATAAGTTTGTATCCCTGGAATCTAAATATCAATACGTTAAATATGTTGATCTGAATCCAGGTCTTTCAACTCATTATGAATTGTTTTATGATCCCATTCATCTTAATCCTTCTGGTCAAAAAATTGTTACCAAAATGCTATCAACTCATCTAAAAAAATATTGCATTACGGACTCCATAAAGTAATAGTTTTCAATAATTAACCAATTCTAAATTTTAATATCGAATGAAAATACACAATTATATTGTCTACTTAAAACAGAGGGGTATTCTTTCAATTTTAACAACGATTATCAAAAGAATCTTTTTCTCTATTTACAAATTCAATTTTAAAGAATGTGGTAGAATTTATATTGCAGGTAGTTTTCAAATCACCGGGAAAAATTATATCGAAATTGGAAGTCTCCTGGCAGGAAGCAGAATCAGGATTGATGCCATCCATCATTATGGCAACCAAGTCTTTCATCCGAATATCAGGATTGGACAACAAGTCATTGTAAACAATGACTTCCATCTAGCTTGTACTGGGAATATTTGTATTGGAAATAATGTTCTAATGGGTAGTCATATATATATAACCGATCATGATCATGGCATCTATTCCGGTATAAATTCTCAATCATCTCCAAATGAAATCCCCAATCTACGATTGCTAACAATTAATGGCAGTGTGCATATCGGTGATAATGTATTCATTGGTGAATATGTTACTATTTTAAAAAATGTTAAAATAGGTAATGGATCTATAATTGGAGCAAATACAATTATCACAAAAGATGTACCAGAAAATTCAATTGTATTTGGAAATCCAGCAAAAATCATTAAACAATATTCATTAATACATAGACAATGGATGAAGATAACGACATAAGTGTTATTATTCCTTTGTATAATAAGGAGAATACTATAATTCGCGCATTAAATTCTGTTTTTTTACAAACAAAGCAACCTTTTGAAATAATTATTATTGATGACGGCAGCACTGACAATGGTCTTTCATTAATTAAAAATATTACTGATCGGAAAGTAAAAATAATTACGCAAGCAAATCAAGGCGTTTCAGCTGCAAGAAACAAAGGAATTGAAATCTCAACTTGCCCATATATAGCGTTTTTAGATGCAGATGATGAATGGTTTCCAGACTTTTTATTTATGATCAACAATCTTATAAATAATTTTCCTGATGCTATTGGATATGGAACTGCTTATTTTCTAAAATATGAAAGTGGATTTATAAAAAATATTATACTGCAGAGTATAAGGTTTCAGGGCTCTTACGGTCTTTTATCTAACTATTTTGAAGTTGCAGCAAATTCAGATCCTCCTATTTGGACATCCTCAGTCTGTATTACAAAAAAAGGATTGCAATTAGTAAATGGCTTCCCAATTGGAATAAAATCCGGAGAAGATTTATTAACCTGGGCAAGGTTAACATTAATAGGTACATTTGCATATTCTGTAGTCCCACAAGCCATATATAACCAACCAACCTATTCTAACACATTTTCAATTCCCGAAAAAATTGATTTCGTAGGGCACGAGTTTGCTAAAATCTATAAATTGATACCTCCAAGGGAAAAAAAGTATTTCAGAAAATACCTAGGTAATTGGCACAAAATGAGAGCTTCATTATGCTTAATTTCTGGAAGAAATTTATGGACCCTAAAGGAAGTAAGCTTAAGCATATATTATAACTTCAAAAATTTAAAAGTATTCTTGATCCCATTTCTAATTGTTTTGCCCAGAAAAATTCAATATTATCTGCTTTTCACTAGAAATAAATTAGATTCAATTAACTAAGCTAGTAACCATAATCATGATATTATCCATTTGTATACCATCTTTCAACAGACCTCACACGCTTCAAAGACTTCTTAATTCAATAGACCTTGATTGCAAAGACGATATTGAAATAGTAATTTGTGAGGATTTTAGCTCGAAGCGAGATCAAATAAGAACAGTGGTAAATTCATTTATTAATTCTAATGAATTCAATATCATATATATAGAAAATTTAAAAAATTTAGGCTATGATAAAAATCTGAGAGAGCTAATTATTAACGCATCAGGAGAATTTATCATGTTCATGGGTGATGATGACTACTTTATAACCGAAAATCTTTCCAAGTTTATTTACTTTCTTAAGAACAATAGAAATCTTGGATATATTTTGAAATCATGGGTTCTTTTACATAATAATGGCTGGCTGGAACCTTTCAACTATTATAAGTCAACAACATATTTTACTCCTGGTGCTGAAACATATTGCTCTCTTTTTAGAATTAGCACATTCCTTTCAGGTTTTTCATTCAAGCGGAAATATTCACTAAATTACCTTGTGGACAATTTTGACGGCACCCTTCTTTTTCAATTGTATCTGCTTGCAGAAATAACAATCAATTATCCATCTGCATATTATGAGGTACCAATTACGATCCAGACAAAGGAAAAACTTGACGTTCCACATTTTGGCTCATCAGAAGCTGAAAAAAAACTTTACACACCTGGCAAAATCACAATTGATAATTCGATCAATTTCCTTAAAGGTTATTTTACGATATCCAAGTTTATAGATTCCAAATATCATATAAATAGCACATTGGAGATTAGGAAAGATTTATCTCGGAATTCCTATAGTTTTTTCGCTATACAGAGGAATACAAACCTTAAACAATTCTTTAACTATTACCAAAAATTGTCCCGAGAAGTTAAGATAAACCAATCACTATTTTTTCACATTTATTTTATACTATTGGCAATATTTGGTGTCAAACAATGCAATAAATTCATACGAATGATTAAAAAGATATCAAAAATGACGCCTAGATTATAATACAATCTAGCCTTATGTTTATAAATGAAATTGACAATTTGCTAAATTTTTCTGTGCAATTATTTATTCCACTTATACCAAATGAAACTCCTCCTCATCCATAACGCCTACGGCAAATACAGCGGCGAAGAGGCGGTTGTTGAGGCCCAGCGGACGATCCTTGAACGCCATGGCCACGAGGTGTGGCTCTTTGCAAGGAGCAGCATGGAGATTGACGGGATGACCGGGCAGATAAACGCGTTCATTTCGGGTTTCCATAATACAACATCACTGAAAGGGATTAAAGAGATCCTTGATACCTCCAAACCGGAAATCGTCCATGTCCATAACCTGTATCCGCTCATCTCGCCTTCAATCCTGCCGGTTATCCGCAAACGGGGCATTCCCGTTGTTATGACTGTCCACAACTACCGCCTCATCTGTCCCAACGGGCTCTTCTTCACCCACGGGGAGATCTGCGAGCAATGCGCCGGGGGACATGAGCTCAGATGCATCGGNAANAACTGTGAAGGANCACTCTTCAAAAGCACCGGGTACGCGCTGCGTAACCTCTATGCGCGCGTCAACCGGTTTTACCTGGATACCATCGATGCATACCTCTGCCTCACCCGATTCCAGCAGATGAAACTCATTGAGAATGGCTTCCCTCCCGAAAGGTGCTTTGTACTTCCTAATTTTGCGATCCCGGTGCCGGCTTATGAAAAATCCTATACGCCGCTCTTCGCGATCTTCGCCGGCAGACTGAACGCCCAGAAGGGATTTGATGTTCTTACGGAGGCTGCAGCCCTGGTTCCGGGAATTAAGATCAAAGCAGCGGGCGAGGGTGATCCTGCCTGGCTTAAGAGGTTGTCTATTCCGCAAAACCTTGAACTGACAGGCAAACTGGATAAGTATTCAATGGGAGTTTCCATGCAGCAGGCATCATTCCTTGTTTTCACGAGCAGGTCGTACGAAGGGTTTCCCATGGTGTTCCCCGAAGCCATGCAGCATGGTCTCCCTGTCATCGCCCCGCGCCTGGCAGGGTTCCCGGAGATCATAGAGGATGGCGTGAACGGTCTTCTTTTTAACCCGGGCGATGCGGCCGACCTTGCAGAGAAGATGCAGCGGCTGTGGGATGATCCTGAACTCTGCCTGCTCCTCGGTGAAGCGGGCAGACGGAAACTCGAATCTGAATATTCGGAGGAAAAATACTACGAGAGGCTGATGAATATTTATAACGGTCTCATATAATCGATGGAACTGTTCGGATACCGGCTTACAACTGACCTTGCTGACGTACTTTCCCGCAGGAAGGGTGCGGGTGCAGTGACCATCAACACGATCAACCCCCACTCCTGCGTGGTCGCAAAAAAGGATGTTCAGTTCCGCGAAGCGCTGCTTGGCTCGGACCATCTCATCCCCGACGGGACGGGCATCGTATGGGGCGCGTCATTCCTGGGCAAGGGGAAGATCCGCAAAATCGCCGGCGCCGACCTGCATGCGTTCATGCTGGAGAAGATCAGCAGGGAGAATGGTTCCTGTTATTACATGGGGGCTTCACAAAAAACCCTCGACCTGATCCGCGACAGGCTCGCGAAAGAGTACCCCGGCCTCAGCGCGGGATTTCATTCGCCGCCATTCCGGGATGAGCTGAACGCGGAGGAGAGCGAAGTGATACTGGAAAAGATGAATGGTGAAATTGCAACATGGCAAAATGGTAAAAATGAAACAGGTCCGGTAGTGGTTTTTGTAGGCATGACGGCGCCGAAGCAGGAGAAATGGGTGCACCGTCACAAACATCTTATCAACGCGGATTACATATGCTCGATCGGGGCGGTGTTCGATTTCTACGCGGGGACCGTAAAACGCTCTTCGCCCTTCTGGATCAACCTGGGGCTTGAGTGGCTCCCGAGGCTGCTGCGGGAACCGAAACGGATGTACAGGCGCGTATTCTTCTCCGGCGGCATTTTTATAAAGGATCTTGTCGTCCTTAAGTTCAGAAATGTCCTTAAATAGATTTCCATCATACCCGGATCATATCCAAACCTTCAAAACATGAATAACCTGTCTGATTTCCGGCATCTCCTGGACCCGCCCTATTTCAGGGTCTGTTTTGCCGTCATTACAGCGTTTCTCATCTGTTTTTTCACGATCCCCTCCATCATCAGGCTGTCGAAGCAGAAAGGGCTCCTCTATATGCCCAATGAGCGGTCATCCCATGAGGTACCTGTTCCACGCCTTGGCGGTATCGGCATCTTCCTTGCGATCATGGTCGCAACGCTTGTATTCATGCAGGTAAGCGACCTGCAGAGCATCCAGTTCGTCATCGCGGGGATGGTGGTGATCTTCATCCTCGGCCTGCGCGACGACCTGAACTCGCTCTCACCGTGGGTCAAGCTGGTGGCGGAGGTCATTGCCTGCCTCCTTGTGATCATCCCGGGACATGTCTACTTCACCAACATTTTCGGGTTCCTGGGGTTTACACTTATTTACCAGTGGGTCGGCATTCCGCTTACATTGTTTGTCATGATCGTCCTCATCAACAGCTTCAACCTGGTTGACGGTATCGACGGGCTGGCAGGCGGTGTCGGGATTACCATCTTTGTCACCTTCGGGGCCTTCTTCTTCTACAACGGCCACTACTCCGACGCGATCCTGGCAGCGGGTGGCACCGGGGCGCTGATCGCATTCCTGTGGTATAATGTATTCAGCAAAA
>JGI20214J51088_10000679_pt1 | contig 23447 bp, 19 predicted proteins | sample WetSurMetagenome_FD_51088 | JGI IMG/M metagenome (IMG submission 51088) | reverse complement strand
TCTTGTCAATAATATGCCCTTTTCTTTTAACTTCTTATTCAATGTGCGGATAGATGTACCATATTCATCAGCCACCTCCTGTTTGGTCTTAACGCATAAAGGCATCGATTCGATTAAAGGATCTTTGTTTTCCATAACTTATGATGAATAAATCTTAGTCTCAAAATAAAAATCCTGAATCGAACTAAAATATGATCCTCGCTACTAACATCCTGCATTAAGGCTTAAAACGATTAATAAGCCCACCATTTCACATCCTTTCAGACTCAGGACTTCCGGAGATTAAAATTAAATACATTTTTTTGATTTACCCCCCCCCGTTGTTAATAAATTAACAAAGGAAGTTTACAACTTACTCATTAACTGAGCGTTATAGCGGGGAACAGAGGGCAGGGAGCGGGGGGCAGGGAGCACGGGGCTCAGGGTACACGGCACAGGGCACGGGGCATAGGGCACAGGGTATAGACAGGGTGCGGAGAGCTGGAGCGAGGAGCGGCTAGCAGGAAGATGTGGGCTTAGATAAGTCATTTAAGTATTTCCGGCAGGGGGATCTACAGGTCGATTGTATGATACTAGAGGAATAATATCAGTGTAATTTTGGCTATCAAACTCAACAAAATAACCCTCAAATTGATAGATTGTTTTGTTCTACAATTTAAAGTCTAAACTTGAAGATTCTGTTCTGAGGATAGTTTGAAAAACCAATAATCATATCTTCTTCCACTGTAACCCCGATGTTACATAGTGGAACATCCAGAATATATGATTTGACAGGATTTCCTGAAAAATCATAGACCAATATAAGGTTGGAACAACTTCCAGGGAATTCAGACTTTTCGGTATTTGCACGTTTCATGCCGGAATATAACAAATAAATATGCTGATTCCCGATTGTGGAGGAAAGAAATCCGTATCTGCTCTTTTGTATATCAGGAATAGCCCGGAGGGAATTTCCACTTATTGAAGGTGAGTATTCCGGAAACCAGTACACTTTGAAAAAAGTCTGTTCTAATGAGTTGTTTATCAGTTTAGAGATTACAATTATAGCCGCGTACCGTGATGTAAAAACAAATATTTCATTAACCGGGTCTGAAATGAAATTACCCTGATAAGCCAGATGTCGTATTAAAGGATCTATATCATCTTTATTATCATTGGGATAATCTGAAAAGAATTCAGTACAACCATTCCTGCTGATACCAAATAAACCAACTTTTTCTGTCCGGTTAATTCCAACTAAAATCGAATCATGTAAAAGTAACTGGTTTGAAAGTTTAATGTCGGGGAATCTGAAAACTTTATATGGATCGGATTTATTTTCAAGCAGGTCCTGAACTAAATAAATAAATACCTGACGCGTCTGATCTGTAATACCATAAACAACAGAATCATTTAACCATCCGATAGACTGGGCACCGCTAACCATCTCTCCTGGGCCTCTTCCTCTTTTTGCATAAGGGATAACTTTGCCGGATTTAAAGTTATACAAGTACATACTGTAATTTCCATTATCAGCAAAAAGCATGTAATTTCCTCTCATCTGGAAATAGTACGGGAAGACAAGACTATCACAAGGAAGTTCTGTAAATTCTTCAGACTTAAGTTTGTATTTCCCCTTTTTTGAGAAAATAACTTCTATGGGATCTTCACTATTCCCGGAACATGATATCAGCAGAAGGCTGAATATTATTGACACTATTCCTTTCAATTCAATAATGAAACTGAAGATTTCAGAATAGAATTAAAGATAAGAAATAATCAAATGGAATTATATCGGGATAAAAACCCATTCTCCCCACACTATTACAGCAGTACATCCACTGCATACAACTTGTGTATAATAGCAAAGTTCTTGTGACAGAGGGAGGCAGGTCCAAAAAGGAAAACTTGCATCAGCTGTTACCTTTTTATTTGGAATTATACTCAAAAAGAGTGTTAATCCTAACGTAAGACAAAGAACTTTAATCTTCTTCATAATCCTGATTTTTTAGGTTTTACAACCGGTTTATGACCCAAAGTGATTTGTAAAGTTCTGTCTTAAAATTGAAACTAAAAAGACAATTATCGGAAGATTCATTCAGTTTCAGACAATTTTGGTAAATTTCAGAAAGAGTCATGATTAAAAATTCATTAAAATATGTTCTTGCAGTGTTTTAATCCTGCAGGAACACCTAATGTTGAATAAATTATCTTAAGGGTGGATTGATTGGCGGGGAGCAGGGGGCAGGGAGCTGAGGGCAAGGGGCTGAGGGTAAAGGGAATGGGATAACAATAATGGTGGTCGGTTACCTGAAATTTTGAATATTCAGATATTTTACGTAAATTGCGTAACGTAAATTACGTAATATGAAAGAAAAAATTACAAATCCTTTTATTACAAGTGGTTATATTAGTCCTGATTATTTCTGTAACAGAAATACCGAGACAAAAAAAATACTGAATGCAATAAATTCGGGCAGGAATCTGACCCTGATATCCCTTAGAAGAACAGGTAAGACCGGATTGTTAAAACATGTGAAATACCTGCTTGAACATTCTGCCAAAGAGTACACAGTCATTTATATCGATCTCCTGCCTACAATGAGCGTCAATGAATTACTGAATTCAATATGTACCGAGCTTGTCAGGATTAAAAAGGCAGAAAAGAATTTTTTCGAAAAAATGCTTACCCTCCTGGCGTCGCTCCGTCCAAGACTGACAATCGACTCTCTTACCGGAGAACCTTCCGTTGAACTGAAGGTCGAATCGCCTGCTTCTATTCAATCAGGTCTCAGCCAGTTACTGGGACTTCTTGCCGATATAAGGCATAATATTGTATTTATGTTCGATGAATTCCAGCAGATAAGCAAATATCCTGAAAAAAATATTGAACAGTTGCTCAGATCCGTCATCCAGAATTTTCCTATGATCCCGTTCATTTTTTCAGGAAGCAGTAAACACATGCTTGAAAACATGTTTCTCTCAGCAGCGAGGCCATTCTACCAGAGCTCTGAACTCATGTACCTCGACAAGATCAGTCGAAATGAATACAGTGAGTTCGTTTCTGACAATTTCAGGAAAAACCAGAAAATAATTGATCAGAAATCAATTGATAAGATTTTTGAATGGACGAGACTGCATACATATTATGTTCAGTATGTATTTAACCTGCTTTTTGAATATAATAGTGATAAGGTCGACAACATTATTGTCAATAATATCTTTTTTGATATCCTGACATCATTTGAACCGCAGTATTTAAGTTTCAGAAATTTAATTCCAACTCAACAATTCATGCTTCTGAAAGCCATCGCAGGTGAGAACGGAATTTCCCAGCCAACATCAGGAAGGTTCATAATGGAACACGGTCTAAAAAGCGCAAGTTCAGTCGCTACATCAATAAAAGCTCTTTCAGAGAAAGAAATGATAATCCATGACAATAACCAGTGGCTGGTTTATGATGTGTTTTTCTCAAGGTGGCTCGAGTATCGTTATAAAGCATTATGATGGAAGAATTTGTGGCTCAGAGCTCAGGGCACGGGGCACAGGGCACAGGGAAGAGGGCTCAGGGCAGAGGGCTCAGGGCAGAGGGCTCAGGGCAGAGGGCTCAGGGCACAGGGCTCAGGGCAGAGGGCTCAGAGCGAAGGGCACAGGGCATGGGGCACAGGACAAAAGCCAGAGTGCGATTGACTCAGATTGAGTCCGGGATAATCTTATGAGCATCGTACCAGGAAGATATTCCAATACCACCTGTTCTCTTCTGTGAAGCAGCTCCGGCATAAATAACTATTCCTTCCTTAACGCCGCTCAGCTTTTTCCAATATTCCACCGGCTTTATAAAATCCTGAGTGACTGTTTGTCCCGATTTGATCTCAACCGGCAATAGCCTGGTTCCTGATTCAATTAATAAATCTATCTCATGACCGGTATTATCTCTCCAGAACCAGAGACCGGATTGTACACCTCTGTTGTAGAAGTGCTTTCTAATCTCACTCACAATAAAAGTCTCGAAAATGTTTCCATAAAGAGGATGGAATTTTAACTGCTCCTCCTGCCTGATACCCAGAAGTGAACAGACAAGTCCGGAATCGAAAAAATAGAGCTTTGGCATTTTTACAATCCTCTTGTTGAAATTACGGTGGTGCGGAAATAACCTGAAAATAATGAAACTATTTTCAAGAAGTCCAAGCCATGAAGCTGCAGTTTTATTGTCAACTCCGGTCTCAACAGCCAGACTGTTCATATTAAGCAATTGTCCGGTTCTTCCTGCACATAACCTGAGGAACTTACCAAAGAGATCAAGATTAGTAATATTCCTGATCATCCTGACATCCCTTTCAATATATGTTCTGATATAGTTTGGATACCATCTGTCATAGTCAATTTTCTGGTCATAAACAGGAGGGAAACAACCTGTCAGGAGCCTGGTATTAAGATCTCCTATATCTTCAGGTCTGAGTTCTGACATCACAAATGGCAGAAGATTCAGATAAGCGATCCTTCCGGCAAGGGTCTGCGAGATATTCTCCTGTACCATAAGGTTATTTGAGCCTGTAAGGATGAATCTGCCTTTGGTCGTACTTTCATCAAGTATCTGCTGAATGTAGGAAAAGAGTTCCGGTGTACGCTGGACTTCATCCAAAACAGCTCCATCCGGGTATTCATTAAAGAATCCCCTTGGATCTTCAATGGCGTAATTCCTGGAATCGGGATTTTCCAGATTTACATATGGCTTTCTGCCAAAGACATACCGGGCGAGTGTTGTCTTACCTGATTGTCTGGGGCCTGTTATTGCCACAGCCTTGAATTGCCTGGCCAGATTTCTCAGTTCTTTTTCAGCGTCTCTTTTAATCATAACGCAAATTTACAATTTTGGAATCAAATTCCCAAACTGTAAGAATTATTATTCAATTGTCAATCAATTGCAGTACGGTAATGTACAATGAATGACGGTGAAGCCCAATGACATGCAAGACTGTAATACTAAGGGAAATTCACTTAATATATAAAAGGTATGATCCGCCTGGTAATGTGCTTGTAATTACGGTATTTATCTCCAAAAAACTCCTCAAGTAATTTCTCTTCAACGCGAATTCTGTAAAATATTGCCAGACAAATCGGCATAAAAACAACAAAGAAAGATACAAGTGAGTTCATTGCAAGCGACTCTCCCGTCATTATAAGCAGCAAGCCCAGATAACTCGGATGCCTGACAACACTATATAATCCATCATTTTTCAGTTCATGGTCCTTACCTATGGCCACATCTACCGTAAAAGCTTTCTTAAGCTGAAGAATCGCTGTCCAGCGGATAGCCAATCCGGAAATTACCAGGATTATACCTGCTGACGCGATCATATAGTTGATTAAATGCCAGTTATTATACCTGGCCAGCATGAATCCAGCCGTCAGTCCGAGGGTAATTACTACCCAAAGAAATGCAAGAGATCCTCTGTCTTTTTGCTTTGCAAATGTTCTTTTCATCGATCGTTTAGCCAGAAGCAGGATGATTTCTGCAAGAAGAAACAGGTAGGAAAGCGCTATTGAGACTCTTAGAAGTACAGGCATAATTTCATCATTATTAGATTATTAATTTATTGGTATTATGGCACCCACATATCTGAGGATTATATACATACCTGTTTGTGTATGCAATAATTGCGGGTTTAATAATTTATTTTATGAGTGTCGGCAATGTGCAATAAAAAGAAAATCTATACTGGTTTTATGGGATCCCTCGCTATCGCTTCGGGATGACACTGTATCTGTGGTATGGGGTGGAAAGAAGTGGCGATTCGTTAGAATATCACCCAAAAACAACAAACTCCAGTCGAATCGCCACTTCTTTCCACACACGTCCCCGTATTTACCTGTCATTCCGAGCGTTAGCGAGGAATCTTTTAAATAATAATTTAAATTATTACTAATTCCCGATACTCATTATTTACTTTTCATTTATAATATTCACTCTTGCTACCCATCCGAATGATGTCCTGGTTGATATTTCAATATTCCTGACCACAGGATTGAGAGCCTCCAGGTTTGCAGTGTTTTCTGCAGTTTCAATGCCAATTATAAAATCAGGCGAACTATCCATATTATAATCAATTGTATCCCGGATCTTTCCAGGAATATTTCCTTTCCAGTCAATCTGGACAAATCCTTTTCGCCTTTCTCCGAGAAACCCGTCGAATACCGGCTGCCTTATCATCAGTGTACAGTTGTCCATGACTCTCTGCTGTACGATTTCTCCACCGGTTAAATTAGGATTCAGTTTCATGAACGGAAGTTTTGCCAATCCTGCTGAGAAATTTCCAAGACTGAAATAAAGAATGATCATCACAAAAAGGCAAACGAGAGCCCATATAATGCCTGTAGTCATTTTTATCTTATTCATTGTTTATCTTATATAAAAATGTTATCAAAATTTATAAAGTGTTTTACTGATTTTCAAGCGAATTTAGGCAGCGGCTTTTATAATTGTCGATATTCATGTTAAATAAAAAGGTTAAACAGACTTTTAAACACTGTAATTATTGAGCCGGCAGAAAAAACGGCAATAAACAGAAAGGAGGCAAACAGGAAGGTATTTCTTGAAAATTTAACCATCCTGCCGGCCGGCACACCTTTTATTCCATAATTGATTGCCTTATTCGGACAGGTATCAATACATTTACCACATTTTGAACAGAATATTGAAACATTTCCTTTTTCAACATCTTCTTTTGTCAGGGCGAACATTGGACATACCTGCACACATTTTAAACAATCATTGCATAACTGTCTGTCTATTTTCACCGTAAAGGGTGTCACTTTGTTCGACAAAGTATTTATCGCTCCGAGTGGACAAAGATAACTGCACTGCGTTCTTTTCTTTGTGAGAACAGGAAGAACAACAACAAGACCTCCGAACAATGAAATAAAAATGCCTGCTTTTGCTGCTGATTCCACCCCGGTTACCTGTTCAAATTCAGTGACAGCCTTGAAAGGGCATATCCAGTCGCAGTACGTCGGTGAAAGAGCGAGGGCCGAGGTAATTGCAACCATCAGAAGTACAGCAAAAGGCATCCACTTCCATATATCGTTAACCTTCCTTATCACACGTTTTTTTCTCAGCCTGGAAAAGCCATCATCCCATCCTCCGTAAAAGCATCCCCAGCTGCAGAATCCACGTCCAAGGATTAAAGATGCTGCCAGCCATAGTACAACCATCGATGAGATACTTGCAAAACCTTGCAGGATGCTGCCAGGATAGATTATTGACTGCGTAAAAGCGGCGGGCAGGATGAGCATCGGAATGACGAGGTGGCAGAAAGGCATTTTACACTCAAGAATATCGGCCTGTGAATACATCATTGTATGCCGCAGGTCGACCATATTCTTTATCAGGGTGAATGAGAGGGTTAATGCAAACACTATAAAAAGAACAGCTCTGAGCTTATCAGTTTTTCCTGTAAAATGCATGAGAAAATAAAGTACGTTTAATCCCAGAAATGTAGTCAGCAGGGCATAGGTCCCTGCACGGTCGGAAAAATCCGGTTTACCTCCTGTCAACAAGATAAATGTGAGCAGGAACATTGGAAGAGTGTACAAAAGAGATTTCCCGAATGACTTTTTCATAGTCTGGTTTTTAATTGTTTCATCCATTGATTATTCCTCCGATAATATTTGTTATACCTTTGATCATGAATATTATGCCTGCAAGTCCCGTCGCCATTATTCCCACAGTTTCGAATACTTTCTTCTTTCTTATCTTTCCGGCCAGGGGAAGTGGAATAAAGTAAAGAGCTGATCCTGCAAAGAAGCCCAGGAAAGCAAGATAACTCTGAACAATAGTTCCCTGTGTTGCGCTTTTGGTAAGTATAAGCAGAATTGCCGGACAGAATCCAAGGCTGTTGACTATACCCAGGATTACCGGGACTAATTTCTTGTTATTGACTGTTGTCACAATCTTTGCCGGGCAATCCGGGGCACGGCTTTTACTGATGCTAAACCATACCAGCATCCCTGAGAATACTATATATAATATGCCCGAAATGTAGATACGAAATATGGGTGAAGTGAAGATCACCTTTCCGAAATGCCATGCAAGAGTTGCCAGGATAAAGTAAACAACAAGGCGTGTCAGCAGAAAAAATGAAAGATCCATGACTATTTTTCTTGTTCCGGCAGACCCGGCCATAAGGTATGGGAAAATGACTAATCCACAGGTCAGGAGGCATGTGGAACCGGAGCTTAAACCGAGTATGAATGAATCAATCATTTAAACATTTTGATGCAAATCTATTTCTCCTTTTTTCATGGTACAAGACAATTGTGGCCAAATGAAGACAATAGTGGCTACCTGATAAGCGTATGTGGCGATTTGCTAAAAAATGGGATGAAAGGATAATTACCGGCAGCTCTCTGAAACAGATTCATTTCCGTTTATCTGCAGGCAAGCAAACCTGCCTTTGCTCTTGAAACAGGAATAATATCATCACAATGAAGCAGCTTTACCTTCATGTTCTGGCTGTGCCCGCTGATCCTTTCAATATAATCAAGATTAATAATGTAACACTTGTGACATCTGATGAACCTTGTGTTCCGGCGAAGTTCTTCTTCAACCGATTTTAATGTCCCGCGTATCGTATTTTTACTGATAATACTTTCCCTGACATTGACAACGGTGACATAGTTGTCATTCGAGCAGATATAAAGTATTTCACGTGGATTGACCCTCACCTCATTCTTTTCATTTCCGGCTGTAAGAATAACCTCATCATCCCAGAATATTTTTTCATCAGGGATGTCAGCTTCCTTTAAAGCATTACGGTACTGTCTGTTGTTATAGATTATATATGATATTGTTACCGGTATGAATCCTACCAGCCAGGCTGTCCAGACAGAATAGAGTATGTACTTAACTGATAAAGGTACATGGAAGATAATTGAGATATAAATATAGTTTGCAATGCCGATACCCGAAGCAACAGCCATATCCCAGAGGATATGTTTTCCAAGGGTCCACCTGATGTTTGCCAAAAGAGGTTCAATAACAAATTTGAAGATTATCAGCATGAAAGAGGTGATTGCACCGAAACCTAAAGTGACAAAGAGTGTCTTCAATGTCTCGACCTGGTACAAACCAAATGGCCTGAAAATAAACAGGAACAGGAAGATGAATAATCCGAATGCGATAATAGAAAAGATTTTGCCTTTACGCGTTCCGTTTTCCCTGTATGGTTGTGTAAAAGGATTGGCCATATTCTGTACTGGAAATAGTAAAGCTAGAATAAATCATTGAATCTTTGCAGCTACTGCCTCCGCGGCCCTCATACCGTCAACAGCCGACGAAACAATACCTCCTGCATAACCTGACCCCTCACCACAGGGATAAAGACCACTGATTGATATATGTTCCATGGTATCAGGATTTCGTGGGATCCTCACCGGAGAGGATGTTCTCGATTCAACGCCAAGGACAACAGCCTCATTTGTCAGGTATCCTTTCATGATGCTTCCAAATTGCCTGAAACCCTCACGGAGTTTCTTCCCTATTGAATCCGGCAGCCATTCATGAACAGGTGACGATATTATCCCCGGGAAATAAGATGCTTTGGGCAGTGAAGAAGAATTCTTCCCATCGACAAAGTCTGCTAGTCTTTGCGCAGGAGCTCTCTGTGTTCTTCCTCCGTTGATCCATGCAGCTTCCTCAATTTCTCTCTGGAACTGTAATCCGGCAAGTTCACCCGCACCTGAATACCTTTGAAGATCTTCAGGTCTGATTTCAACCACAATGCCAGAATTTGCATAGGGCGAATTCCTGCCGGAGGGTGACATACCATTTACCACCACCTCCTCCCGGGATGTGGCAGACGGAACTATGAACCCGCCAGGACACATGCAGAATGAATAGACACCTCTTCCATCAACCTGCCGTACAAGATTATAGGAGGCTGCCGGAAGGTAGCTACCCCTGTTTTTACCGTGATACTGAATTGCATCAATAAGTTCTTGCGGGTGTTCAGCTCTCACTCCCATTGCGAACGACTTCATCTCAAGCCTGATGTCATTCGACCTGCATATTTCGTAAATATCCCTTGCAGAATGACCGGTTGCAAGTATTAAAGACCTGGTAAGGAATTTCTCACCACCTGCCATGGATATTCCGCTTATTCTGTTGCCCTCAATATGGATGTCTGTTACCCGTCGTTCAAATATTATAAGGCCGCCGGAATCAAGGATCGTTTTTCTGATCGCGGAAATAATCCCCGGTAGCTTATCGGTACCCAGGTGTGGATGTGCCTCATAAAGAATGTTCTTATCTGCTCCATGTATGCATAAAAGTTCAAGGACACGCGAATTATCGCCTCTCTTCTTAGACCTGGTGTAAAGCTTACCATCGGAGAATGTACCTGCCCCGCCTTCCCCGAAACAGTAGTTGCTGTCGGGATCAACAATATGTTCACGGCTTATCCTGGCAATATCTCTTTTTCTTGATGAGACATCCCTGCCTCTCTCAATAATTACAGGTCTTAAACCGAGCTCGATCAATCTTAGTGCAGCAAAAAGTCCTGCAGGACCGGCGCCGATAATCACCACTTCCCGGCTGCCAGTAACATCTCTTGCTGTAAATGGTTTTAGTGCCAGGGAGGTTTCTTCTCCGGAAGTACAAACGTCTATAGTAAGATTGATTTTAATGTTCCTGTGCCTGGCATCAACAGAGCGTTTTACAACCCTTATCCCTGAAACGTCAGAAAGACTAAGCCTGGCAGCTGATGCGGAGAGTTTCTTCAACGCAGTTTCATCAGCAGCGGTTTCGGGGTCGAGATTCAGAGTTACCTGGACCGGCATATCATTCGAAATGAAATGCAATTATCCACATCTGCGATTTCATCTTGTCTATAGCATTACGGTATTCTGTGTGACCGGATGCAGGCTCATCAACCAGTACATCAAAGAGACCATTCGACATTTTTAGCTCTACAGAAAACTTGAAATAGACTAAATAGAAGTCGAGACCTGCTCCAACCTCATAATAAAGATCGGGTTTTTTAAGCCTTACATAGACAGGTTTCTCCTCATCATACTCTTTCTTTGCAGCCAGGTCGTATCTGAAATTCAGGCCACTGACCACATATGGCCTTACATTATTAAGCCTGTCGCCTTTATATTTAAGAAGCAGGGGAAACTCTATAAATGATGATTCTAGCCGTTGCTGGTCATTAATCAGCACATTGTTTTTATAATACCTTATATTTCTCTGTCCGAAAGAAACTCCGGGAAGGAACCTGATATCCCAGTGATTTGCAGGATGAAGGTCGGTTATTATCTGAATATTTATCCCGGGATTGAGTAAACTCACCTCAGGATAAAGTGAATCAGCAGCAAGATAATTCTGTGAAGGTGTGATCCGGAAGTCCATTGTGTTAAAACCCAGGCTGAACCCGAAATGAAAAAGCTTATCGTCATACCACGATCTGTTCTTCGGTTTCTGTTTCTGGGCTAACAGTTCAACGGGCACCAGGAAGATGCTTAAAACAATAACAAAATATAATATTTTTCTGGACAACCTGATATTTGTTTTAAATGAGTGTCTGGAATCCTTTACAAATTTCAAAAAATCGCTTGAAAATTATCTTTTTTGTTTAACGGCACAAGATAATAAACTGCTTTGAATAATAATTATTGTATTGCTATTTAAGTCCGGTATAGATACTTGCAATTCCCATGGTCAGCTTATCCTGTTTAACGGAAGAAAGACCTGCCTGTGTCATCATTGCCAAAAACTTTTCATTATCAGGGAACCGCATTACTGATTCCGGCAGGTATGTATATGCTCCTTTACTTCCTGAAAAGATTCTGCCTATCAAAGGAAGAATCCTGAGGAAGTAAAAGTTATATAGTTGCCTGAATGGGAACTGAATGGGTTTGGAAAATTCTAGTACAAGGACCATACCTCCTTTTTTAACCACCCTTTTCATCTCGGTAAGTCCTTTTAGCGGATCAGAAAAATTCCTTATTCCGAAAGCCACCATTGCAACATCGAACGTATCATCACCGAAAGGAATATTTTCACTGTCACCTTCAAGTAGTTCTATCCTCTCGGAGAGACCTTTTCTCAGAATTTTCTCCTTCCCTATCTCGAGCATCTTCGGCGAAATATCAATACCTGTAATATGCTGTGGATCAGCTTTAATAGCAGCTATTGACAGGTCCCCTGTCCCCGTAGCAACATCAAGGATCAGTGGTCTCAGATATCCCCGGGAGATAACCCTGATTGCTTTTCTTCTCCATGATCTGTCAGTGCCAAAAGACAGGAAATGGTTCAGAAAGTCATAGCTGTGTGCTATATCGTTGAACATAGTGGCCACAGCTCTCTTTTTATCTGAATTAAGGTTTTCCATAGTGTCAGGCGGCAAAGATAATAATTATGGATTCACATCGAAATAACCTGGTTATTCTTACACCCTGATAAAAGCTGCAGGACCTCACCCATTAGCCTCTCTCTGCAAACCTCAGAACAAAGGGGGTGCTCAGGGGGTGGTAAAATTCCTTGATTCCAATTCATCATACGGCCAGCCACGGAATTTGCAACAGGTATATAGTGATAAAAAATTCCTTATTGAAAAAATCCCTATTTTTATGGCAATAAAACTATCAATTATGAAGAAGATCATAATGGTGACCGGTGCAACGGCAGGATTCGGCCGTGCCATTGCAAGGAGGTTTGCTTCAAACGGTTACGATATAATAATAACCGGCCGGAGAAAAGAGAGACTCGACGAGGTTGAAAAGGACCTTGCTGAGTTAAAGGTGAAGGTGCTTCCACTGAATTTCGATGTCAGGAAAAGATTTGAGGTCGAGGAGACCATTGCCGGTATTCCTGACGAGTGGAAGGGTATCGATGTTCTTGTCAATAATGCCGGGCTGGCCGTAGGACTGGAACATATCGACAAGGGTAATATTGATGATTGGGACAGGATGGTCGATACCAATGTAAAAGGGCTGTTGTATGTCACACGGGCTGTCTCTCCCCTTATGGTTGCAAGAGAAAGAGGTTATATTTTCAATATCGGTTCCATAGCAGGCAAGGCAGCTTATGAAGGCGGAAATGTCTATTGTGCATCAAAAGCTGCTGTTGATTCTCTGACAAGATCAATGAGAATCGACCTTCTGAAGCATAACATCAGGGTTACACAGGTTGCTCCCGGTATGGCAGAAACGGAATTCTCACTGGTAAGGTTCAAGGGTGACAAAGAGAGAGCTGCCGGTGTTTATAAAGGCGTCAAAGCGCTTACGGCAGACGATATTGCAGAAGTCATCTGGTACTGTGCAAACCTTCCGGAGCATATCTGTATAAACGACCTGGTTATCACTCCAACACAACAGGCCGATGTGATGTTTACAAACCGCAAATCATGAGAAGAAGTGAGGGCGAGAGAGGGTGAGTGCGTGAATAATATAACACGATAACGTTATTGCATGTTTGCACGAAAATCAGAAAATTATGTATACCTACGATTACTTGTACGACTTCACAAAAAGAGTATTCCGGAAAATGGGTTGCAGTGAAAAGGATTCTGAAGTAATTGCTGAAGTGTTCCTTGCTGCGGAAATGAGAGATCATGCTTCACACGGTATGATAAGAATAAAGGACTATTTTGAGCTCTGGAAAAGCGGGAGAATTAATGTAAAACCCAACGTTAGGGTTGTTCATGAATCACCAAGCACTGCGGTTGTTGATGGCGACAACTCAGTAGGAATGGTGGCTGCCAGGAAGTCAATGGAACTGGCTATTGAAAAAGCAAAAAAAGCCGGTACAGGCTGGGTTGCCACACGAAATTCAAATCATTTCGGCATAGCAGGATATTACGCAATGATGGCCCTTAAGCACGATATGACAGGCATCTGTCTTACCAATGCCAATCCTCTCGTCGCTCCTACTTTTTCGATTAGCAGGATGATGGGAACAAATCCAATTGCAGTTGCAATTCCTGCTTTGAACCAGCCTCCTTTCGTTGCAGATTTTGCAACAACTCCGATTGCCCGTGGGAAGCTTGCCGTAGCTGAAAAAAAGGGTGAGAAAGTGGCCTTCGGATTTGTACAGGACAAAACCGGCAATCCGAGCGATGATCCGACAATCTTAAAATCAGGTGGTTCGATGCTCACCCTGGGTGGTGACAGGTTGCATGGTAGTCATAAGGGATACTGCCTGTCAGCGATAGTTGATATTTTCTCTGCTGTTTTCAGCGGTGCTAATTTCGGTCCTTTTGTTCCTCCGAGCGTCGCATATCTTCCTGTTCTTGAGAAGAAAGTTGGTGAGGGAACAGGGCACTTCTTCGGGGCCATAAGAATTGATGCCTTTCAGCCAGCTGCTGAGTTTAAAAAGAAGATGGACGAATGGATTGAAACCTTCCGTTCCGCAAAGCCTGCCGAAGGACAGGAAAAAGTTCTGATACCCGGCGATCCGGAAAGAGAAGCTGAGATGAGGATAAAGAAGGAAGGGATTAAAATTGTGCCTGCAATAAAAGATGACCTTATAAAAATTGCCGGAGAACTCGGAGTTGAGTTTGAATGATGAAGAATAAGAGCAGGATATTTCTCCCTGAACCCTGAAAATGTAAGTGATCCTAATTGAACGTCAGGAATTCTGACCTTACTGCCTGGTAATTTTCTTTCCGTCAAGTGTCAGATATTCATTCATAGCACTGGCTGTCAGGCACGAATGTACAGGAAGGATCTTCATGATATCCCCGGGCTTGTAACGGTTACATAACTCTGATGGAACGCTCACAACGCCATGCTCCTGTGACAGCTTTGCCAGAAAAGCATTTTCTATAATGTCTCCCCAGCCGGATCCATGGTCTTCGACTACAGCACCATAGCTCAATCGTCCGGAAGAGTCTTTAATGCTTTCTTTCGAGAAGTGTACAGCTCCGCCATAAATTACAACCTCATTTCTTTCAGGATGAACCGCCACCACAGGACATGCCATTGCAACGGCAACCTCTTCAGGTTTACATGAACCTATGTATACCTGCATCAGGTCGTAAAAAACAAAATTACCGGGACGTATCTCATCGATCATGCTGAAATCGCTCGCCAAGCTGCACGAAGGAGTATCTCCCAGTGAAATCTTCAGCCCTGGGTATTCTGAAATAAACCTGCTTTTAAGAAGCAGTACCTTTTTTATAGTGTCATGATGGATTTCCATGATTTCCTTCACTCCCCTTGCGTTATAACTGTGACCTGAATGGCTGAGAAATCCTTCAAAATGCATCATCTTCGACCCTGATATTGCAGATATCATGGAGGTTAAAGCAGAAATGTTGCTATAGTCCACACCTGTCCTGTGGTAGCCAAAATCAATTTTTATCCACACATTAACTGGAGAGTCCAGATTTTCGGATAGCCGGGAAATTGTCTCTTCTGATTCAACAAGAAGTGAAAGCTGTATTTTTTTTGCGAGGTAATTTATCTTCTCTGCTTCAAGGATATTCACTGGAAATGCTACCAGGATGTCATTCCAACCTTTATCAGCAAAATAGCAGGCCATGGAGAGTGAGGAAACGGTAATTGCATCAACACCCTCTTCGCGGAACCACTCCCCTATCTCATGCGATACATGTGTCTTGAAATGAGGCTTGAAACAGACATTGCTCCTCCTGGCTTTCTCAGCCATTGAATGAATGTTACGCTTACATTTATCGACATCGATCAGGAGTGTCGGAACAGTGATCATATACCCCAGTTTTTATCCGGCACATTACCCATTTTAAATACAAGCTCTCCTCCTTTTACTATCTCCTCATGTGATATCTCAGATTTATCAAAGGGTTTACCATTCAACGTGGCAGATTGGATATATATGTTATCTTTTGTCAGGTTTTCGGCTCTGATCACAAATTTTTTCCCATTATAGAATTTGTGATCGAGATTTATTGTCACTTCGTCAAATAAAGGTGCTGTTACCTGGTAGACAGGATTCCCGGGGCACATTTCATAGAGCCCTATCGCTGCCATGGCATACCACCCCGACATACATCCGTAGTCGTCGTCCATCTCCTCAAGATAACCATCGGGGGTTGCCTTATACACGCGGTCAAAAACCGGTTCTGCAAAGAAGCCGTGTGTGCCGTACTTCTGTACAATCGGTTCAGTCAGTATCTTCCTGACCCATTTCTGGGTAAGCCATGGTTTACCTGTCATATTGAACAGGAAGGGTGCCTGGAGGTCGATCTGGTTACCTGCTGTATAAAGATCATGATCGAAGAAATATTCCAGCTGGTATGACATTGAATCGGGTCCCCCGAATGCGGCTGCCAGCGACGGGATATCGTGAATTACGTTCCAGCGCCAGTGCCATTTACTGCCTTCGTAAGTATATTTTTCGCGGTTCATTGCCGGATCTTCAGGAAAATCGAGCCATGTACTGTCTACGGCACGGGCCCTGAAATACCTTATCGAGGGATCCCATGTGTTACGCCAGAATTCAGAACGTTTCATAAGATATTCATAATCATCCTCATTCCCGAGAGAGCTTGCAACCCTGGCAAGCACCCAGTTGTCCCAGCAATATTCGCCTGTCTGATCAGGCCGTGCAGGAATAAAACCAATTGAATCGTATTTTTCAGGCATCTGAAGAAGTGCCTCTTTCATCATGTAAGGGTATACCTTCTTTATATTTACCTTCATTAAACCTTTAAAATATGCATCAGCCACAACCATGAGCATATGTTCGTGGCGGCATTCGGCAAATGTCTGGGCACCATTTGACCCCTGGACACAAAAGCCCGGACCATGCGGGGAATGATCGCTCCCCGGCAATGAGCCCCAGCCCCCTGCCTGTTCATAAAGATCTCTTAATGAAGATGTTATATCAGAATATACTGAGGGTATCCATAAACTGTACAGCGGGTATTTTGTTCTGAAAGAATCCCAGAAAGCATAACCAGCATAATGATCATAACCTTCAGCTTTTTTAGGGCCATTATCCAGCCCCGTATAATTGCCTTCCACATCTGACTGGATTACAGGAAGGAAACAGGTATGATAGAGAGCAGTATAGAAGATCGTTTTATCCTCTTCACTTTTACCCTTAACTTCAATTTTCGACAGGATCTTGTTCCATTCTCCGTATGCTTCTCTCTTTACCTTTTCAAAATTCCAGTGTGGGCATTCGGCTTCGAGGTTCTTTCTTGCCGATTCTGCAGATGTAAGAGAGACACCTGTTTTAACTAGCAATTCATTTCCGTTTTCATTTTCAAATTCGAGTACAATGCCACTGTTATCCTGATTTTGAAGCGAAGTGCCTTCTGCCAGGTTCCTTCCATCAAAAACCTTTGAAGAAATAACCGGATGGTTGAATTTCATTATAAAATACCTGCCACCGAAATTACCTTCCAGAGTTTTGCTGTCAGTAAGTGAACAGGCGATCCCGCTACCTCCTCCCCTGTTTCCTTCATAAACAAGTATCTTTTCTGTAACACCTTTTTCAAAAGTATACCTGTGGAATCCGGTTCTTGTAGTTGCGGTAAGCTCGGCCAGGATCTTATCTTCAGGTAGATAGACTGAGTAAAATCCGGCGAAAGCCTTCTCTTTTTTCTTATCAATGCTCACAACCGGATTAAGAAAGAATGTATCGGCAGGTGATCCGGAAAATGGAAGCACCGAAATTGTACCTGCCCGGTCGTGTACAGTTGTTCCACCGGAACTCCCTTTATGAAAGTGGCTGAAACCACGTATATGACTGTCCGACCAGTCATAACCACCGTGGGCAAAATCACCATCGGCAGTAAGACTTCCGGGCCATGTGTCAGGACATAGTTCTACCAGCCCGAAAGGAACCAGTGCAGCCGGAAGCCACTGACCATGGTCACCTTCGGTGCAGATGAACGGATCGACATAACCTGCTGGGGTTTGTTCTTTGCAGGAGCCTGAAGCCAGCAAAAGAAAGAGGCAAAGGATTGCCGGCAGTTTATCTGACAGTGATCTTGTATTCATAATATTGTTCAACTCCGGTTAATACGTTCTCAAGATTATAGGAATAAGTGAATTGTTCTCCTTTCGGCTGTTTAGCCTTTAAAACTATAGTTGCTCTTCGCGGAAGGATTATCCTCGAAGGAAGTTCCGATTTATCGGAGCCTTTTTTTACCAATGTGAACCCAATATCTGTTAAATTTTTAACAGTAAAATACTGATATCCATCCTGATACAGGAATGCAGGTTCTACTTTAATCGACTGTTTAATTATAGGATCTATAAGCTCTTTCCTGCCAACAAGTCTGTTAAAGAACAGAGTAGCTGTCCTTTTTGCGAACATTGCCTCCTTAAGAGATTCTTCGGTCCTCTCTTTTGCAAAAACAAGCGTCATCGGTCTTATGGGATATTTATCCTGGTTATAATAATTCTCATAAAAATCATGCACATCTGAGTTACCTGTGATTGCAAGGTTTTTCTCCATAGCCCATTGTATAGCCTCGGGATACCATTCTTTTTCATTGAATACTTCGATCCCGTGCATCCAGCCTTTACGGTAAATTGTTTCATGTTCTGCCATCCATTTTGTGGTATCGGGCTGCTGCTTCCGCCAGCCGGGGTGATTCCAGATTATAAATCCTCCCTGTTTTACAGCTTCACCAAGAGCATCCATTACATCTGGCAGATCAAGGGCGTCAACATCCTTCACAAATAAAGCATTAAAATGACCGGGAGGCATGCTCCTGGATATCTCTCCAGCCCTGACAAGTATAATATTTAATGCCATTGCTGTTGGCAGAGCCACATCATACTGCATACGTTTTTGTCCGGGCATCTTTTTCGGATGTCCTTCAACATGGTCGGTGATGGCAATAGCATCCAGTCCATCCTCCCAGGCTTCACTGACCCTTACGGGAGGCCAGACTGCTCCGTCGGAGAAAACAGTATGAAGATGGAAATCACATTTCAGGGTAACATAACCCGGGATATCGGGTATCAGGATCTCCTGCCTGTAATGCTGTCGGACAACATCGTCCATCACTATCGTGCCCTCTTTCTGGGCATTTAGGAAAATAACCGAAAAAGAAATGCAAAGTGTTAATAGAGTTTTTTTCATATCTGGAATAATATATAACTGACCATCTTTATTGATCTTATCCCCGGTCCCGTAAACGGGACACCCCCGTGAAGGGGGGCAGGAGGGTCATTGATTCATAAATCCCTGATCTTTAAGTACCTGCAACAGAAGCTTTGAAAAGTAGACATTGTCTTCCTTTTTGTACCGCACATCAGTAAATACCTGGGCAAGAGTCTCTTTATTGTTCTCTTTTATAAACTTCCAGGAATCTGGTCTTGCCTCCTTTTCCCTGTAATAGTTATCAATATCGCCGTTCGAATAATCTTTATAGGTATCTCTATGGATCACAGCCTCAAGCGGAAGCCTGTCGGGTTGTTCTGGTTTTTCATCCGGCCACCCGAGCGTTACTGTTGTAACAGGAACAACTCCTGATGGCAGTTTCAGCACATCGATAATTTTGTTTGCCATGTAGGTGGTTGTCCCCAGATAACAAATCCCAAGTCCCTTATCTTCTGCTGCAATACAAACAGTCTGGGCAACAAGCAGTGCATCGATTGCAGCTGTGATGAATGAAAGAAAATTATCGTATCCCGGTTCAGCTTTTCTTTGCAGACACCATTTATTGAACCTGTTAAAATCGGCACAAAAAGTAAGTACTACAGGAGCCTCAGTTATCATCTTCTGATTAAAGTGCAGCGGGGAAAGTTCTTTTTTAATAGTCTCGCCCCTGGTAATAATAATACTGTAAACCTGCATGTTGCCGGTTGTTGAAGCACGGCATCCTTTGATTAAAATATCATTAAGTAACTTATCATCAACGGATTCAGATGAATATTTACGGATAGTCCTGCGGTTCAGAAGTGTATCATTAATCATCGTTTTCCTGTTATATTTTTTTAACTATTACAAAGGAAACAATTTCTGCCGATTCGTACTGAAAGGTTGGAAAGGATTTTCTTATCTTAGCGATTCACCAGAATAAATTTAAATTATCAAAATATGAAAAGAATAATCCCGACATTGATTTTGGTCCTGATCTTTTTGTGCCCTGTAATATCAGAAGCTCAAAAGAAAAAAGAGACTTCAAAAGAACCGGAGAAGAAGGAGAATGCCGTATCGTCATCGACATTTTCGGGTCTTTCTTTCAGAAGTATAGGCCCTGCATGGTCGTCAGGAAGGATATCAGACTTTGCTTTCAACCCGCAGAATCACTCAGAAATATATGTAGGGGTTTCTGCCGGCAATATCTGGAAAACAACCAATAACGGAACAACGTGGTCACCAATTTTCGATTCCTACGGCGCATATGCAATAGGATGCCTGGCAATCGATCCAAATAACCCGTATGTTATCTGGGCTGGCACAGGTGAAAACAACCATCAGCGGCAACTTGGCTATGGCGATGGAGTTTATAAATCGGAAGACGGTGGCGGAAGCTGGAAGAATATGGGCCTCAAGGATTCAAGACAGATTGGGATGATCACCATTGATCCGCGTAACTCTGATGTCGTCTATGTAGCCGCCGAGGGTTCAATCTGGGGTCCCGGTGGTGAACGCGGACTCTATAAAACAACAGATGGCGGTAAAACATGGAACAAGGTTCTTAATATCAGTGAAAACACAGGCGTTACCAATGTTATTATGGATCCTCGTAACCCTGATGTTCTTTATGCCACCTCAGAACAGAGAAGAAGACACGTATATACAAAAATAGGAGGCGGCCCTGAATCGGCAGTGTACAAATCGAAGGATGCCGGTAAAACCTGGGATAAGATCATGAGCGGATTACCTTCCTCCGACATCGGAGGGATGGGCATTGCAATATCACCCGTTAATCCCGATATACTTTACCTGATTGTAGAGGCCGCCGGCGACAACGGAGGATTCTTCAGATCAGTTAACAGGGGTGCATCATGGGAGAAGATGAGCTCACACGCTTCCAGCGGACAATATTACAATGAGATTTATTGCGATCCGAAGAACGTCGACAAAGTGTACAGTGCCGAAACTGTTTCACAGGTCACACTCGATGCCGGCAGAACATGGAATGCCGTAGGCAATAACCAGCGCCATGTCGACGACCATGCAATATGGATCGATCCGGATAATACGAAACATATTTATATTGGTGGTGACGGTGGTATTTATGAGTCATTCGATGAGGGCAAAAATTATATTTTCAAATCGAATCTGCCGGTAACCCAGTTTTACAGGGTAAGTACCGACAATGCCCTGCCCTTTTACAATGTCTACGGTGGAACCCAGGATAATAATTCCATGGGCGGTCCTTCGAGGAATACCAACAGGGACGGAGTGGTTAATGCTGACTGGTTCGTAACCGTGGGCGGCGACGGATTCTGGGTAGCAATTGACCCGGTGGATGAAAATATTGTCTACACTGAATCACAGTATGGAAATGCTGCCAGGTATGACAAAAGAAGTAAAGAATCAGTCGGTATCAGGCCGGTTCCTCCAAAGGGAGAGAAAACTTACAGGTGGTATTGGGATACTCCACTTATCATCAGCCCTCACCAGAGAGAAAGAATATACATGGCTGCTAATAAGGTCTTCAGAAGCGACGATCGCGGAAACAGCTGGCAGGTGATCTCAGAGGATCTGACCAGGAACGAGGACCGGAACCAGTTCAAGGTTATGGGTAAATACTGGAGCATTGAGGCCGTGGCTAAAGATGTTTCGACATCGCTCTGGGGATTGATCGTATCACTTGCCGAGTCGAAAGTAAAGAAGGATCTGATATACGCAGGAACTGACGATGGAGTTGTTGCTGTTACTGAAGACGGTGGCAGGAACTGGACCAGGACAACAACCTTTCCTGGTGTACCGGAATATACCTATGTAAGCGATATCCTTCCTGATAAATTCAATGAGAATATAGTCTATGCTTCTTTTAATAACATGCTCCAGGACGATTTCAAACCATATATCCTGAAAAGCACTGACAAGGGAAAGACATGGACGATGATAACCAATAAGCTGCCGGTAAATGGATCCATCCACACCCTGGAACAGGATCCTGTCAATCCGAATCTTCTCTTTGCTGGATCAGAATTCTCATTTTTCTTCTCCATCGACGGAGGGAATGAGTGGATAGAATTCAAGTCGGGTCTTCCTACTTCAGCTGTCAGGGATATAACAATTCAGGAAAGGGAGACTGATCTTGTTCTTTGTACCTTCGGAAGAGGCTTTTATATTCTTGATGATTATTCACCACTCAGGAATTTCAGGAAAGAGACTCTTGAAAAGGATGGGTATATCTATCCCGTTAAAGATGGAAAGATGTACGTTGAATCTGAGGGATTTGACCAGCAGGGTTCAATGTATTTCAAGGCACCTAACCCTGCATATGGTGCTACAATATATTATTATGTCAAAGATGTGCCTGAAACCCTGAAAGCGATCAGGAAGAAGAAGGAAAAAGAACTTTTTGAAAAAGGAGAAAAAATCCCGCAGCCATCCTACGAGGCCCTCCAGGCTGAAGAGAAAGAGATAAAGCCATATCTTATCTTTACCATTACGGATGAAAGTAATAACGTTGTAAAACAGATCTTTAAATCTGCCTCAAAAGGAATGAATAAGGTCACATGGAACTTTACATATTCCGGAACATCACCTGTCAGCACTGTCAAATTTGATCCTCTGAGCTCAGGGAGGAATGGGATAATGGCAATGCCAGGCACTTATAAAATCTCAATGTCGATGGTTACAAACGATGAAATTAAGGAACTGGCAGGCCCGGTTTCATTTAACTGCAAACCTCTTGATATTGTTACATTCCCATCAACTGATAATAGTGCAAAACTTGCATGGCTGAAGGAAGCTGCAGATTATTCGCGGACAGTTTACGGGACAATGAACTATACCAACGACCTGCTCAACAGGGCAAATGCTGTTGCCCAGGCTCTGCAGGGAACCGCTGCATCAACAGTTGAGATGAAAAAAGAAGCTGCCAGGATTATTGCAGAGCTGGAGAATATTAATTTCAGGTTCAGGGGACAGCCGGCAAAAGCCAGCTCTGAAGAAATTCCACCTTCAGATGTTCCTCTGGGCGACAGGCTGGGTGAAATTGCCATCAACAGTTATAGTATGAGTGGAAACATTTCACAAACGACCAAAGATCAGCTAAATATACTTAAGACTGAGTTCCCTCCAGTACTGGAAAAAGCTGTGAAGGCAGGTGAAGATCTGCAGAAACTTGAAAAACAACTTGATATAATTAAAGCACCCTGGACACCCGGAAGAGTACCGAAGCTTTAAATTGTGAGGGGGTGATGGAGAGAGGGGGCGACAAGGTGAAGGGGAGACAAGGTGAAGGGGAGACAAGGTGAGGGGGAGACAAGGTGAGGGGGAGACAAGGTGAGGGGGAGGCAAGGTGAAAGGGCGACAAGGTGAAAGGGTGACAAGGTGA
>JGI20214J51088_10000678_pt1 | contig 23451 bp, 30 predicted proteins | sample WetSurMetagenome_FD_51088 | JGI IMG/M metagenome (IMG submission 51088) | reverse complement strand
TTCTACAATTTTGTGGAGCATATAGATGCCCAGAATAACCAGAAGGCTCCCGCCACTGATTAGCACATAGAATGCCGCAGTCCAGATGCCAATGGCGATAAGAACGACAGCTACAAAGAGAGTCGAACTTGCGGTTAACGGGATCCAGGTGGTTTTAAAGGAGAACTTGAGCATATGCAGGATCTCCTGCCAGATCGGAGGACCTGGTCTGCGTTGGATCCGTGCAATCAGTTTCCGGTGGATCCCTAAGAGGAGCAGGCCAAAGAGCGTAGCAAGGACAAGTTCTGCAATCATATCAGTACCCGATGAACGGGATGTCACCTCCGGATTGGCCTGCCATCCACCAGAAAAAGAGCGCTAATACGGTGATGGGAAATATCGGGACAAGCACAGCTGCACAGACAGTCAGCGGGATCATTCCCGTAAAATATAAGCCTGAGGTAATAACACAGACACCGGCACCCGCCCAGAAAATCCTTGCTGCTGTCATTTTCTTCGTTCTCATCACCCCAGCATTACAATCTCGATAACCCGCAAAAAGATCAGGAGTGAAGATAGTGAGCACATGATGACATACGGGGCTCCCGGAGCGCGGAACATTTCTGCTTTGGCGGCGTAGAACGGTGCCATTCCTTCGCCAATCACCCCAATTACGAGCAGGGCTTTGGCGATCAGCGGGACTTGGGGCAGCGAGCCTCTCATAAGTTCGACCATGGAAAGCGATCCGGTGGAAGCCGCGTACAACGCTGCACCTGCGAACAGAGGCACCGTTGCTGACAGTGCCACAAGCCCGTACTGGTATGCTGCATTCTGTACATGGGGGCTTTTCACGGCAGCGACAATCCCTACATTGGTAATCCCAACCATAGCGGTGAAGAGCGTGAAATTGAAGATATCGCCGGTCACCATCGCACCCATGGAAGAAAGACCACAGGCAATCGCCATATATCGACGGAACCGCATTTCGGTGAGACTGATTTCCTTGGTCCGGTATGCATCACCCCCGAATGCGATATCCACCTGTTTTTCCGGACGGCTGATGATCACCAGCACGGTAAATGTCAGAGCAAGAAGAAAAAGCGTGATGGTATATGGTGTGAAGTACACCAGTTCATCGCCAAACTCGAGTATATAGTAGGGTGTACCGCCGATGAACTCAATCATGCTTCTCCCCCCACATTGTGCCGACAAGGGACATTTTTACGGTCACCTTGAGTACGATACCCACAGCAGCCAGCATAAGAGCAATAAACCAGTACTGCGGGAGGAACATGAAGATAAAGAAAGCAAAGATCCAGATAGCCCACGAGATCCCGCTTGCCATCTCGAGCATATTCAGGTTCTCTTTGTAACCCCGGGACATGAAGTAGAACACCAACCCGAGGCCGGCAACACCTCCCCCGGTAAAACCGGACAACAGTAATCCGTACACAACCAGAATTACCGAGATTATCATTGGAGCGTCCGCCTTCTGGATAACCTCAATATTCAGCCCTCTGACCGGTCGTTCTTTTAATTGTTCCTTCGTGATGTAGATCTGGGAAAGAGCAAGGAGTTCTGCAATCCCGACCGTTAGCCCTGGGAGGACAAGTGCTTCGGCAAGATCAGTCCCCAGAAGGGCAATCACTCCCAGCGTGGTGATCTCGGCGAGGTCAAGGAGTAATAACCGATGGAGGTCATCGGTCTCCAAGGCAAGTGCCAAAAACCCGATTACCCCAGAGATCAGGACAACCAGCAACCCCAAATTATACTGGTCCCACATTATCCCACCTTCCGGTAGAGGAACGAGGCGATTGCAAAAGCTATCAATAAAATTGTCGGTTCCACTACAGTGTCGAGGCCACGTGTGTTATAGAGGATTTCATCGATTATTCCACCCGGATGGGCAACGATGGTCGTCCCGAGGTGCTGTGTTGTCTGGGCAAGGTAAAGGGAGAATGGTGTAAGATATGAAGTTACCAGCCCGGCTGTAGGTGAATTCTCAGGATACTGGGAATGGATTGTAACCTGTGTAAATGGGGGCCCTCCCCGATCGTACGGATCAAGGGTGCTATTCCGGTCAATGGTTTTGGGATACAACTGGTTTTGCTCGTAACTGAGGGGCAGCATGAGAATGCCGGCAAAAAAGATAAGAGCACAGGCTCCGGCAAACAGGGGGACAATGTTTTCATAATTGCAGAGAAAGTGTGAGATCCGCCGTATCATCCAATACCCTCCTTCTTCTGCATAACGCGAACGAAGATGTATGTTGAGAGAACGGACACTGCAGCGAAGGTAAAGAGTGCGAGCGCCTCATTGTAATGAAGCATTACCAGCAGGAGACCCCATCCCGGGATTTCAAGATTAATCAGCTGGGTCAGGTAATTTTTTGGCCGGGGAAATGCAGCAGCGATTGTCCCTATGAACAGGACCAGAAGCCCTATGACAAATTCTGGTGTATAGAGTTCCGCAGTCAAATCCGAACCCTCCGGCAGACCATCAAGGTAAATATAGTAGATAGCGGGGCGATGAGAGCAGTGGCTATGGCAACATCGAGAAAACCCCGTTCAACGATAAATGGGAAAACTCCGGCGATGAGAACCGAGAGCGAGATAAGTTTGTCAAAGGGGTCCCGGTTGAAAATTGCTGCAGTCATTCCTATAAGGATAAGGACACCTGAAGCAACCATTACAAAATCATTCATGGTTTCCTGATACCCCCAGCCCACGTACTTGCTATAGCATTTGATTCAAGCGTAGACCCGACAAAATATGCAGCTGCTGCAGCTATGGTAATAGGGTGCGGAAGGAGGAGAGCGATGATTCCGGTAACAGCAAACGAAACGACATTGAGGAACGGTAGTTTTCGCATGGTGTTGCGTTCAATGATTACCCGGATTGCCGCATACACNGCGATTCCTGCACAGACATAAATCGCGATCATGGTTTATCCTCCGGAATAAACCGGCATCGTACTTTCCAGAGACGNGCGATAAGTCTGCTGGAGTAAACATACGAAATTCCCTGGATTGTCAGGATCGCTATCACCATGCCGGTGATGAAATCTGAGGCTAAAAACCAGCCCGACTGGACTGCCCCATACACGATCAGTGTGGCGGTGATACACCCCGTTGTCCCGGCATAACCGGGATCGTAACAAATCCGGTTACCGATGTAGACGAGCAGGGCTGCAAAAAAACCACCGGGCATGCCCGCACAAAATACCCCGCAGCTTGCAAGGAGGGTTCCTGCTGATGCATCGGGTGAGGAAACGATATTTCCCATCATGTAACCCCCGTGCAGATCGCCGCCACCTTTCTCAACTTCCTGTGCTATTGCCGTCGCACCACTGACACCTCCGCTGTGTGGCAGTTTGAAAATCAGATCAACTGTCATGAAGTTGAGCCAGCAGATGAGTGCTGCAATGAGAATCCGTAAGGGTTCATCAAACATGGGATGCACCGGATAAACTGAACCTGATTAACACTGGAGATTAGAAGGATAACGGATAAAGGTTCTGATATTGACGAATTTTTTTTACATTTTCATAAAAAAAGATATCTCTGATATCGCATGCCTTAGTTGGCGAGCTGATATTTACCACTCCGTGAACGATCAGGACTTTGTAAATATTCTCAAAAACGGCAGTAATGTCCATTTTTTAGCCGGTCTGGATACCCCCTTGATGAATAGGACGTTATCGCACTGTTTCCGCCGGTTGCAGGGAAGGAGAGGCAATTCTGCCTGACCTCAAAAGAACAGCATGGATACACGAAAACGTTCCTGACTCCATAAGATCACGAAGATCTCTTCTGGATAATCAGCACGATAAAAAATACCTTTTATGACCCAGACACTTCCAACCGATTCCCATTTCATCAGGTATGAGATCAAAACCCTGTTTTTTGAAACTCATACAATGGAATATATACACCATGAACGGATTAGCATCTATCAAAGTTAAACGGACTGATTCCAGATGTCGGATGAACCAAAACCCGCAATCATTCAGGAACGGCTTGATGTATGCGAACTTGACCGTGCCCGGATGGCACTTCTGAACCCTGCATTAATCGAGCAGAAAAAAGAAGCACGAACGATCGATGAGAACGCAAAACCGATTCTTGAAATAACAATGCGGGAGGGGATCGAGACTGTCTGGGACCGGTTTGAGATGCAGCAGCCGCCATGCAAGTACTGTGAAGCCGGACTCTCCTGCGCCCGCTGTACCATGGGGCCATGTCGTATCATCCCGCCCCATCGTATCCGCGGGGTCTGTGGTGCGGATGCAGACCTGATTGTGGCCCGCAACCTGCTTGACACAATCGCAACCGGTTCTGCAGCCCATTCAGATCATGGCAGAGATATTGTCGAAACTTTATACCTGGTCGGGACCGGAAAAACGAAGGATTATAGTATTTCTGACCCGGAGAAACTCCGGAAACTCTCTGAGGAGTATGGCATTTCAGTAATGGGAAAAACCTCAGACAAACTTGCCGCTGAACTCGGCCGTGCCATGCTCGAAGAGTACGGGATGGTGAAAAACACCCTTCAGCTACTCAACCGTGCTCCGAAAGCAACTCAGGATATCTGGAGAAAGATCGGGATCTCCCCACGGGGTATCGATCGCGAAGTAGTAGACTGCATGCATCGTATCCAGATGGGTGTCGGGGCGGACTATACAGGCATGCTGCTTCAGGGACTCCGCTGTAGCCTCTCTGATGGGTGGGGGGGGTCCATGATCGGAACCGATATTTCCGATGTGCTGTTTGGTACCCCGACTATAAAAAGCTCAACAATGAATCTTGCGGTCATGAAAGCAGACCATGTGAACATATCGGTGCATGGCCATAATCCGGTGCTTTCAGAAGTGATTGTAAAGGCAGTAGCTGATCCGGAGTTGAAAGCCCTCGCGCAGAAATACGGTGCGAAAGGTATCAATCTGGTCGGGATGTGCTGCACGGGAAGCGAACTGATGATGAGAAAAGGGATCCCGATGACAGGAAACCATCTCAACCAGGAACTGATTATTGCTACTGGCGCTCTTGAGGCGATGGTGGTGGACTATCAGTGCATCTTCCCATCGCTACCACGGACTGCAAGTTGTTACCACACCCTGATCATATCAACAAGTTCAAAAGCCACCATTCCCGGCTCATATTTCTTCGACTTCCACGCCGAGAATGCGTACCTCACAGCAAAAGCGATCGTGCGGATGGCAGTAGAGAATTTCAAGAACAGGAACCCGCAGCGTGTCCTGATCCCGGGAGAACCCGTACCAGTGATGACGGGATTCTCCAATGAAGCGATCAAGAATGCACTCGGGGGTTCATTTAAACCCCTTATAGACCTTATCGCGGGCGGCAAGATACGGGGAGCAGTAGGAATTGTCGGGTGCAACAACCCGCATGTGAAGCACGATTTCGGCCACATAATGCTGACAAAAGAACTGATTAAGAAAAATATTCTATGCGTCGAAACAGGCTGTGCAGCAATCGCGTCAGGAAAAGCCGGATTGCTCAGACCTGAAGCTGCATCCCTTGCAGGTAATGATCTCCGGGCAGTGTGTGAGTCGCTTAAGATTCCCCCGGTACTCCACATGGGTTCCTGCGTTGATAACTCCCGCATCCTTGTCCTTGCCGCGGAGCTTGCGAATGCACTTAACGTTCCGATTCATAAGTTGCCCATTGCAGGAGCTGCGCCGGAATGGTATTCGCAGAAGGCGGTCTCAATCGGGGCATATTTCGTTGCATCCGGGGTATATACCGTACTCGGTGTGATGCCGCATATCGCCGGCAGTCCGCACGTTGTCTCGCTCCTTACAGAAGGGCTGAAAGGTGCGGTGAACGCGAGTTTCGCGGTTGAACCGGATCCGGTCAAGGCATCGGTCCTCATATCGGACCATATCGAGCACAAACGGACTGAACTCGGGATATAATCGTGTGCCCGGCCGCAGGTGGTGCATCGTTCGCAGGGAATAGCAAACTCTCCTTTTTAAGCAGCACGGGCATCCGGGTAGTAATTACCGGAAAGGGCGGGGTCGGTAAAACCACCATTACTGCACTCCTTGCCCACCTGTTTGCACAAGCAGGGTTCAGGGTCCTTGCTGTTGATGGTGATCCCCAGCAGAACCTCGCCGTAACACTTGGTATTCTGCCGCACGATACGGATGGGATAGTACCTGTTTCGCAAAGTACGGAGTACCTGCAGGAAAAAACCGGCGCCGGCCCTGGGATATCCCCGGGTGGGCTCCTCACCCTCAATCCCGATGTAAGTGACGTCATCGACCGTTTCTCGGTCAATGTTACCAAAAACCTCCGGCTCCTTGTTATGGGAGGAGTCAGCCAGGCCGGTTGTGGCTGTCTCTGTCCGGAGTATACGCTCCTGTCCGCCATTTTCCGTCACATGCGGGTTCTTCCTGATGAGGTTGTACTGCTTGATACGCCGGCTGGCATGGAACATTTTGGCAGAGCTGTTGCAGACGGTTTTTCATGCGCACTGGTCGTTGCTGACCCTTCCTACAATGCCCTTTCTGTTGCCAGAGAGTCTGCAGTGCTTGCACAACAACTGGGCATCCCTGATGTAATTCTGGTGGTGAATAACGTGGATAATCAGGAAGCAGTTGATAAAATACGTGAAAAGGTTTCTGGATTTACGGGATTTTCCCGGATGATTTTTTTACCCTGCTGTCCTGAGATTATTCGTCTTGAACCTTCGGTCAACTCCCTCATTTCCGGAAATTCGGAATTTATCAGGAAGGTGAAAGTTCTTTCGGAGATGGTTACAAAATCGGGATAGTGTCTGACCAAGAAGAAAGAATATGGTTATTTTTCAAACTGGCGTACCGCTTCAGGCAGGCAGTGCACAACCCCACGGATCCCCGAGACAGTCAGTGTCATCAATATGGCATCGACCACTTCTTCCCTTGTCGCACCCGCGGCTTTAGCCATTGGGATATGAGCTCTGACTGCCATATCGTCCCCGAGTGAGGCTTTCATTGCGATGTAAATCAGCTGTTTGGTCTTCTGGTCAAGCCCTTTTGATGCAACGAGTGCCATGATCAGGTTACTGAATGCAGCAGCAACATCAGGTGCTTCCTTCTGGAATAATTCCATCGGACTGATATCCATACAAAATCCTCAACTTTTGTATGGAGCGTTGATCTCATTAATGCGCGGAAGCATATTGTGAGTCAGTTATATTAGGGCGGGTACGGTTTAGACCAATGAGGATGGAGAAAAGATCTGGAGTGAATATCGTTGCTATCCGGAAGTTTTGCGGGTCCCGTGACCATGTTCACCTGGTACCCATCGCCCTCCCCCACTCGTCAGCTCCTTCTTCCATATCGGGACTGCAGCTTTGATCCTTTCAAGTATAAACCGTGATCCGGCATAGGCCTCTTCCCGGTGTCCTGCAGCCACAACGATAATTAAAATATTCTCACCAACCCTGAGGCGTCCAATACGATGAATAATATCGACATGCAGGAGCCGGAACTGCTCGGTCGCATCGGTTGCAATCATAGCGAGTTCCCGGGTTGCCACATCCTCATATGCCTCAAGTTCCATNTCCGTAATATCATCGTCCCGCACTACACCATCAAAGACAACTACAGCACCCGTTCCCNGTCTCTTGGCCGCNTGGATGAGTGCACCGATATCAACGTCTTCTGTCTGGATTGAGATCATGACTCACCGGAATTATCCCCCCGCAACCGGCGGGAAAACTGCGATCTCATCGCCATCTGAAACAGGGGTTATTACCGCATCAACGCTATCTATCCGTTTGCCATTCTTCATCAGGATCACGAACTCACGGAAGGTGCCTTTCTCATCAAATATGGCATCATATCCCNCGGGATTTTTCTTTGTTATCGAGGTTACCAGTGAAATAAGTGTCATCCCGGTTGCCACTTCAGTTTCAATATCGGTCCCGAACATTTCGCGAAACCCTGCAAAAAACCTGATCCGGACAGTCATTTTTCCTTCCCCGTTGTTGTTCTATCTGTCAATCGACGACAAGATGTGCAGTCAGGATTGCGTTCAATAGAGCACTCTTCCGCACGCGCCTGTATACCGTCCCAGATAAAGAGACGTCCCGTCAGAAGGTCACCGGATCTCAGCAGGTACTTTATCACTTCGTTCGCCTGGATACTACCGATGATACCGGGTGTCACTCCCACCACCGGAAAAACTTCATGGGGGGGGGCTTTGGGAAAAATACATTTCAGGCACGGTGTTACTCCCGGGATGATTGTGGTGGCCTGCCCATAGAATCCACGTATACCGCCATGGAAGAGGGGGATATTTTCTGCGAGTGCAACCTCGTTGAGCAGGTAGCGGGTTGGGTAGTTGTCAAGAGCATCCACGATACCATCAGCTCCCGCTACAAGAGCTGAAGTGTTGGTTTCGTCGATCTTTACATCGATGGCATGTACGGTTATATCCGGGTTTATTTCCTGTAATTTTTCTTCAGCCGAGGCGGTTTTTTTCCTCCCTATATCATGGTCGGTGTGGAGGATCTGGCGGTTTAAGTTCGTCTGGTCAACTATATCCATATCGACAATCGTGATCGTCCCTATACCGGCGACTGCAAGATAGAGAGAGACCGGTGATCCAAGACCACCGGCGCCGGCTATGAAGATATGCGCTTTTTTGAGCCGCTCCTGTCCCTCATCTCCAAAGAGCATCATCTGCCGTTTGTATCGTTCGCGTTCACGTGCTGAAATCATTATTCACCGGAATTTCAGAGATGGGTACTGGTTCACTCCAGTTAATGTTCGCATGTGAGATCATCATCCTGATCATGTGCATGCGGATTTTTATCGGCCCACGGTTCGAGTCCGTGCTTTACGCGGTAATCGTTGATTGCCTTATGGATACCTTCTTCGGCAAGGATGGAGCAGTGCATCTTGATCGGAGGGAGACCATCCAGCGCCTCGGCAACTGCCTTATTCGAAAGCTCCCACGCTTCTTCGAGTGTCTTTCCCCTGACAAGTTCGGTTGCCATACTGCTGGATGCAATCGCAGCGCCACAGCCGAATGTCTTGAACTTTGCGTCGACAACGATATTGTTTTCGATCTTCAGAAAGATCTTCATGATATCCCCGCAGACCGGATTCCCGACCTCACCAACCCCGTCAGGATTTTCTATTTCGCCGACATTCCTGGGATTTTTAAAATGATCCATGACTGTTTCACTATACATTGCATCCCCCTTCTTTTCCACTCTTCTGGTAGAGCGGGGACATATCCCGTAGTTTTTGTACGACCTTGGGAAGAAGGCTGATCACAAAATCAACATCTTCTTCCGTATTAGCATCGCCGAGGGTAAGCCGGAGCGATCCGTGCGATATTTCTATGGGGAGTCCCGTCGCAAGTAAAACATGCGATGGTTCAAGGGAACCAGATGTGCAGGCACTCCCCGTTGATCCGCAGATNCCCTCATCATCCAGCCACAATAGCATCGATTCACCCTCGATAAATTCAAAGCTGACATTAAAGTTGCCGGGCAGACGTTTTTCCGGATGGCCATTGAGGCGAGCGTTGGGAATCTGTTCCAGAACGCCTTTGATAAGCCGGTCCCGCATTGCCTTGATCCTTGCGCTATGTCCCGGGATGTCTTGAGAGGCAAGTTCAATGGCTCTTCCCAGACCAACAATACCGGCAATGTTTTCTGTNCCTGCACGACGTTTGCGCTCCTGGGCTCCGCCATGAATCAGGTTCTCGATCCGCACACCTTTTCTTATGTAGAGCGCCCCGGTTCCTTTCGGGCCATAGAATTTGTGAGCAGAGAGTGATAGCAGGTCGATATTCTGTCCTCTCACATCGATCGGAATATTTCCTATCGCCTGGACTGCATCAGTGTGGAAGTACACCTTGTGCCTNCGGGCGATTGCACCAAGTTCTGCAACGGGTTCAATTGTCCCGATCTCGTTATTTGCATACATAATCGAGATCAGGATAGTCTTGTCCGTAATCGCATTCTCCAGATCTACAGGATTAACAAGACCGAACCGGTCAACGGGGAGATACGTAACATCGAAACCTTCCTTTTCAAGGAACTGGCAGGTATGAAGCACCGCATGGTGCTCGATCTGTGTGGTAATAATGTGATTACCACGCTTCCGGTTCGCCAGGGCTGTACCTTTGATTGCCCAGTTGTCCGACTCACTTCCACCGGAAGTGAAATAGATCTCGTCCGGGTCAGCACCCAATGCTTTTGCGGTCTGCACCCGGGCAGTATCAATTGCTTTTTTCGAATACCGGGCAATGCCGTAAATGGACGAAGGATTGCCAAAATGTTCTGAAAAGAAGGGGATCATAACCTCTAAAACCTCCGGTTTTACAAACGTAGTCGCAGAGTGATCCATATAGATTGTGCGCTGCGCTCCCATGCATTCCCTCTTACTTGAATATGTGCGTTGATCTGGGGATTATTCTTTTCTACCCTGNATACCAGAGGCNGTTCCTTCAGCTCCCAATACATCANGCGGGGTGGGTTTCGGTCAAGACGCAGAAGATTGTTGTAGTTTCAATGAGATAACAATTGTGAATGCAATATATTATGTGACAATTGTGATAATTAAAACGATGTGATACTGTGGAAGCTCCCTGTCAGAAGATAGTCTGGGACGTTTTGCCAGCAATCCGTGCAGCAATTGCGGTAGAGCTCGTCAGGTGCGGGATCTCCCAGGTTGAAGCAGCACGAATGCTGGAAATTGCACCATCGGCGGTCTCGCAATACTTGTCTGGCAAGCGGGGCTACCGGATCGAATTTGAAGATCAGGTGAAGGAATCCATCGCCCATCTGGCAAAGGACCTGATTGAGAAGAAACAGATCAATCTGACCGAACGCATCTGCGGAATCTGCCGGCAGCTTCGGGAAGAGGGAGGCGCATGTGCCAGCCTCATTTCCGGGCGCTGCGGCTCTTGAATGTTTTATTGCCAACATCCAGTCTGATTCATTTCTTTGATTCCGAAATCACCATGAACGTTGGAGAGAAAACCCGGGAAATGAAAAAAGCGATCGCAGCAAGGGGATCGATGCTTGTCGCATTTTCCGGAGGTGTGGACAGCACCGTTCTTGCAGTACTCGCAAAAGAAGTACTGGGCAATAACACCGCGTGTGTTCTTCTTGACAGCCCGGTTATTCCCCGAGCCGCTGTCGAACAGGCGCACCAGATCGCACATGATCTCGGACTCAGGCTGGACACGATACCGCTATACCTGATGGAACATGAAGAATTCCGGAAAAATCCGAACAAACGCTGTTACATCTGCAAAAAGATCTCCGCTGCGGGTCTCAGAAATCGTGCAGAAGAACTGGGTCTGGCAAGTGTAGCTGACGGGATGAACATTTCGGATTTGAGTGAGTATCGTCCCGGACTGGCGGCGTCTTCAGAAGAAGGGATTATCCATCCATTTATTGAATCCCGGATCTCAAAGCATGATATCCGGGAAATCGCTCAGAAATACAATCTCCCGGTCTGGCAGAAACCCTCTGATTCCTGTCTTGCAACACGGATTCCCTATGGGGAAGAAATTACCCGGGAAAAACTCCGGATAATTGAAATGGCTGAGGTGTACCTTGCCAGCCAGGGATTCGGACAGCTCAGGGTACGTCTGTATGGCACAACTGCCCGGATAGAAGTGCATAAAGAGGAGATGGGGAAAATAGTGGATATGCAGTCCGCAATTGTAAAGAAACTAAAATCGGTCGGGTTTTCCTACGTAACCCTCGACCTTGAAGGCTACCGGAGCGGCAGCATGGATGAGGTCTTGTGATTCTCCTGTAATCAGGCTTCACGAGATTTTTAAAATGAGGGGGTTTTGAGCTTATGAGCGAAAAGATGTACCAAAAACTGTCCTGCATAAAGGTCGACGGGGAATCCCACGGAAAGGACCTTCACGAAGTCGTCGAAGAGGTACCTGTTGCCCTTTTTGTCAACGGCAGGCATGCAATGACTGCGATGATGAGTCCTGTGAGGCTCGAGGATTTTGTTACCGGCTACCTCTTCACCGAACAGATCATAAAGAATTTCGATGAGATCGAATCGATCAAGGTGGAGAAGAACCGTATCAGCGTCATAACAAAGAATTTGTTCAAGGTGCTCGGCCCGAAAAAAACAATTTTATCAGGTTGCGGGGGGAGTGTATCGTTTATTGATGCAGAAAAACTCCCCAGGATCAAGTCTGATTTAATTATTGACACGGAGAAAATCAACGAATCGATCAGGGATGCGCTCTCTTCGGATCTCCACCACACAACCGGTGGTATTCATATAGTGGCCCTTGTTGATGCGGGAAAAATCATCACGGTTTCTGAAGATATTGGAAGGCATAATGCACTTGACCGGGTAATCGGCTATGGGCTTAGGAACCATATTGATTTTTCTCAGACATTTATCGTTTCATCGGGAAGGATCTCTTCTGAAATGGTGCGTAAATGCCTTGTTGCGAATATTCCAATAATCATATCACGCAGCGCAACAACAACATTGTCCGTGGAGATTGCAGAAAAGACCGGGCTTACTATCGTCGGTTTTGTGCGGGCAGGGAAAATGAATATCTATTCACAGCCACAGCGAATTATCGGTATGGTCACCTAAGTCCTGACCCTCCTCAGTCGAATGTCTGACGAAGCAGGCATACCTGGCAGAGATCCCCGCTGCAGGGATCACCACACTCGCGGCAGGAGCGGAGAGATTCAGAAATCACGGACCCTTTTCCACAGCATTCTATCTTTTCTTTACTTTTCATAAGGTTGAACATGGTGCCGGGGTGTTTATATTCAAAATCTGACAGCATCGAGCGGACCTCGCGTCGCATAGCATAGCGGGTGTACGGGCATTCCGGGAGTTCGTTCCATACATCATTGAGTATAAGATACACTGCAATCTCTTTTTCCGGGATCAGGGAGAGCGGCTTTATCCTGGTGATAAATTTCCCTGATGAGTCCACACCGGAATTCCGGACGAGACGAGGCAGATCATTCCTGAATACATTCATCAACACCGATTGCGCCTCATCGTCAAGGTTATGGCCGGTTGCAAGCTTTGTTGCCCCTGCCTGTTGTGCGCTGACGACCAGCGCCTTTTTACGGAGGATGCCGCAGATGCTGCATGCCTGCGACTCCCTGCCTTCAAGGAATGTATCAAGTGAATTTCCAAAAAGAGCGGAAAAGGTGATGCAGTGGTGTTCAATCCCGAGACGCCGCGTAAGCTGCTCCGCTGAATGCATTGTCTCCTCGCGGTAGCCGGAAATACCCTCATCGATGGTGATGGCAACAAGCCGTACATTTTCCCACTGAGGAAGGAGACGATGCAGGAGAAAAAGAAGTGCTGTGCTGTCTTTTCCCCCGCTCAGCGCAACCGCGATACAATCCCCGGGGGCTATCATCTGCCGCGTTTTTATGGTATTGGTAACACGCAGCTCCATATCAGCGATAACGTGGGCTTTGCAGAGGTGGCGATCCAGATGGCGCTGAAAGAGTACTGCAGGTTCGTTACAGAGAGAACAGTGTGGTACGCCGCATTTCACTCCCTCATTACTCAGGACCATCATCCCCCATGTGCTATCCTGATTACCCTGACCTCATCGTCCGCTGCAATAAGGGTATCCTCAGAAATTATTTTCCCNTTCCTTGATACGATCACTTCCAGAGGATTTACNCCCTGTTCNAGGAGTATCTGTTCGACAGGGACGGGATTGTGATCAAGAATCCGAATATCTTTTTCTGAAAGGATAAGTTTCATTCGTTACCTTGTAGGTTTGCGGGCAGGTTTCATAAACATCCCGCTGATCGCAGCAACCTTGCTCATAATAACTTTTTAAAAACGGACAGCGAATTCATTACATCATCCGCGGATTTGGTCATCGTGGTCAACACTTACAACAAGAAGGTGAAGGGTGCAGGAAATATCGAAAATCCGTAATGAAATTCTCAGGCTGAAAGATGATCGGCATGCGATAATTCTCGCGCATAATTACCAGGCCGCCGAAGTTCAGGACATTGCAGACCTGACCGGGGATTCACTCGAATTATCCCGCGCAGCTGCCACCATGGAAGGTGATGTCATCGTCTTCTGTGGAGTCGACTTCATGGCCGAGACTGCAGCAGTCATCTCCCCTGAAAAAAAGGTCCTGTTACCGTCTCAGGATGCCTGCTGCCCCATGGCCGAAATGATCACTGCAGACGAACTGAAGCTCGTGAGATCCCGGTATCCGGAAGCAGCAGTTGTCTGTTATGTGAATACAACTGCCGAGGTAAAAGCCGGGAGCGATATCTGCTGCACCTCGTCAAATGCAGTGAACGTGGTCAACTCCTTAAAAGAAGACCAGGTAATTTTTGTTCCGGATCGTAACCTCGCACTCTATACCCAGCGGTTCACTAAAAAAGAGATCCTGCCATGGGAAGGATTCTGCATCGTCCATGACAGTATCACGCCGGATCAGGTATGCGAAGCACGCTCTCTCCATCTCGATTCAACCGTCCTCGTTCATCCGGAGTGCCGTCCTGAAGTTATTGATCTGGCAGATCATGTCGCCAGTACATCAGGAATCATCAGATATGTGTGCGAATCCCCCAAAAAAGAGTTTATTATCGGAACGGAAGTTGGCATCCTGCACCGGATCCGGAAAGAATGCCCGACCAAGAAGTGTTATCCGCTTTCTGCCGGAGCAGTCTGCACGAACATGAAAAAGACGAACCTGACTAAAGTGCGCCAGGCACTCCTCANCCTGCAGCCCCGCATTACGGTACCAGAAAAGACTGCACAACGTGCCAGAAAGGCAATTGAAAGAATGTTGGCAATCTGAAAAACGGGAAAATTTGCTCTATTTTTTAAAAAAATTATTAAATACTCAGGAGAATTCCGTATCCAAAACGTGGTTGAATTATAAAGGATCAGGANGGACACCGTGAATGCTCATTGTTTTAACTGTACATTTCCTGAGAAAAATCCGATTGTTCTTAAAAATCTGATATTCAGGACCTAGCTATTTGCCAGGTACGATGAATGCCACGGTTCCCGACCGGGCCCCCCCTAAAGTTGGTTCACGTGACGAAAAGACTCAAAAACACTATTTGACCGCCATACTCCAGAGAGTCCTCGAGACGGGCATCCATAACACACNGGCGATTTGCATGGTTTGTATATGACCGGATCCTCACTTTTCCTGCTTCTGAAGGGAAACAGCTTTTTGTGTCATAAGTTTCCCNTACATTTCCTCGCCAACGCATTCCTTTGCGTGTCTGCACTACTGGACACAGGATTCGATATCATTATAACAATAAAACCGCATTCGCTGCATTTCACGGAGATATCATTTGAGAAAAGTTCTACTTCCCCGCCGCATTCCGGGCACTTTTTGATCGACAGGGTCGGGGTTCTGAGATTTGCAGCACCCGGGCAATGGTCGAGCATAGCAGTTCCGCGTTACGATGTCAGCTTGTTAAAAAAATCATCTATCAAATACAATCCTTATCGTCTGCAGTACCTCCATACAAAGATGTAATATGGCCTATCGCCAAATAACTGGCAACCATATGGCAGAAAACCAACTTGTCTCCACGCTAAAATACATAGCTTCAACAAAGCCGGTCTTTTTCCTGTCAGAAATTATCCCTTATCTCAATGCGCCACTCCCGGTGGGACAGGTATTCAGCATCCTGTCGCCGAAACTTTCTTCCCTGGGACTCATGGCAAAAAAAAGTAAGGAGGATTTTGAGATTATGCGAATACCTCACGCTCAACCATATCTTTTAAACGAGGAAGAGCTGGAACGGCAGCAATTATTTTTTACAAAAAGAGAGATACCCCAATCCCTTGAGCAGAGTATTGAACATTATATCTCAAAAAAGGTCGGAAGAGACTGGAATGATCCCGTCATCATTGAACGCCTCCGCAGAGCGATCGTCTCCCAGAAAGATGATTACTGGAAACCCACACATAAACGGTCACTAAACTACAGTAAGGGATATAGTGTACTTGGATACCTCGCCTATCACTTCCCGGTATATTATATCCAGACCCAGTACCTGTTCCTGATGCTCGCACGAGACGGGCTGCTGAAAAAAAAGATGACCATTCTCGATGTCGGGACCGGACCGGGTGTTGTTCCGCTCGCGATAGCTGATTTTTATTCGCGGCTCAATGATGCACGAGCGACTATCTATTCAATGGATAGATCGGATGAGCACATCGAGGCATTTACTTATTTACGCGATGCTGTCGTCCCAAAAGGGGGCAGAGTATCCGTCAAGCCCCCGGTTAAAACAGATATCAGATTACCGGATCTTGTAAAACTCCCGGAAAAATTCGATCTTATAATCTTTTCCAATGTCCTGAATGAACTCCCGGATACCACCATGGATGTCAGGGCAGATATTGTGGCGCAGATCGCGAATCGACTGGATCCTGAAGGAACAATCCTGATTACCGAACCTGCAGACGAGGAGAACGCAACCCGGATGCGATCCCTCACCATACACTTACACAAAAAAGGACTGTCCGTCTTCAGCCCCTGTTCGTTCATCTGGGGTTCGACCTGCACTGCCCCCCGATGCTGGAGTTTTGAGACCGCACCTGCAATCAGACTCTCACGGCTGATGGAGACTCTTGCCCATTGCGAGGATTCTTACCGTTACGTGAATACTGACATCAAGTATAGCTACGCAGTTCTTCGTAAGGATGACCTTCGAAAGGAAAAATATCGTTTACCTGCGAGATCAAAATTCCTCCGGCTATCCAAACTGCACTTCCATATCGGAAAACGGGTCAATGTTGCCGGTATCAAAATGTCCGGAGAACTTGGGAATGCACGATCTCATGTATACAAGTTCTGTGACGGGACTGCAAAAACACCGGTGTATGCTGTACTGCCTTCGTATCATATCACGCCGGAAAATGACCTGATCACATCAGCACCGTCTGGATCGATACTCGAACTCCGGAATATCCTGGTCCGGTACAACAAGTTGCATGACGCCTATAATCTGCTTGTGAGCCGGAATACAAAAGTTGACCTGGCAAGTCCCCACATTGAAAAACAATAAAAAATATCCGAAATCCCGTTACGGGTCGTTCCGGTACAAACATCGTAACCACCACTACAACACCGGGACGATAAACTCTTTCCGGTAAAAAAATTACCGATGAGATTTTGATTAATGACAAAAAAAGGCAAAACTGACCACATCTCCACAGGAAATAAGTCGGTCAAAGCGCAGCCTGGTGTCTGACAAAAAACATTTTCGCAAGGGTAAGTTTCAGCGAAACTCTGGGATCAGTAAGTAATACTGGTGGCTGCTATCACGAAAACAATAAAATTAACAACTGCCATGCACAGAAGAGTTTTGTGCTTTCCTCACGAATCCATAAGAACAGAATTCCGGATTTCATCGGTTAATTCAGACAAGGAGCACACGTGTCGCTTTCAAAAGGTTGTATTCTCTGCTACCAAGGTGCAAAGATGGTTCTTTTTGTTACGGGGCGATGCCCTCGCTCCTGCTGGTACTGCCCACTTTCCCGTGAACGAAAAGGATCTGACACTGTGTATGCAAATGAGCACCCGGTTGATATTCCATCTCAGATGATTGAGGAAGCCGAGAATATGAGCGCTCTTGGTACCGGGATCACCGGCGGGGAACCTCTCCTGTGTCTTGACAGGGTCTGCGGATATTGCCGGCTGCTCAAGGATCATTTTGGATCAGACCACCAGATTCACCTGTATACTGCACAGGCTCCCAATGATGATGATCTGGAACGAATGAAAGGTCTTGTCGATGAAATCCGGATGCACCCTCCTCATGAATGCTGGAGTACGATACTTGATTCTGACTATATCCGATCGGCAAAAAGGGCAAAAGAGATGGGGTTTGATGTTGGATTTGAAGTTCCTGCACTACCGGGTCTTGACAAGCTTATCCCTGCACTTCCTCATCTCAACTTCCTCAATATTAATGAACTCGAATGGGGCGAGTCAAATGCATACGAAATGCGGAAGCGTGGATATGAACTTGCTGACGAACTGCATAATGCAATTGAAGGATCAATCGGCTGGGCGGATGAATTGTGCCGTCACGAGAAAGTGCACTTGTGTTCATCTGCCTTCAAAGACTCGGTGCAGTTGCGTGAGCGATTGAAGCGAATCGCAGAGAATACGGCCCGACCGTTTGACGAAATCACTCCTGACGGGACTATTGTTTATGGCGTGGTTGAGCCTCAGCTCCTGGAAAAGGGTGCATGCACGCACTACTGTGAGAAGAATTTTGATCCGGGAAGCTTTGAGGTCTGTGATGACCGGATTGAAATGGCATGGTGGCTTCTTGAAAAAAATACTGATAATCTGCCCGGGAAAAAATATGTAATGGAACGTTACCCCAACAAAGGAATGGTTGTCGAGGTAACTCCCCTATGATCCTTCGCCCTCTTGTTGAACCCCTCTATGAAAGGTACCTGGGAATGCAGACGCATCACGTGCCAAACCATATCGCCATCATACAGGATGGCAACCGGCGGTATGCCAAACGCCTGGGCCTCGACACTGAAAAAGGGCACCGTGCCGGTGCCGACAAGACCGAGGAGATGCTGGACTGGGCGCACGAACTCGGTATACAACATATCACTCTCTATACATTTTCAACAGAAAATTTCTTGCGCGAAAAGGGGGAAGTTGACCATCTTTTTGCACTGTTCCGGGAGAAGTTCCTTGCGGTACTCCGTGACGAACGTGTGAAACGATACAGGATCCGCGTACAGATGGTAGGCGACAGGTCGCTCCTGCCATCAGACCTGAAAGAGGCAGTGGAGCTTGCAGAAGAGGCGACAAAGGACAATACGGGATTTCATCTCAATATCGCTTTGGCATACGGGGGAAGAAACGAGATCGTACTCGCAGCACGGGAGATTCTTTCCGACATCGAACGCAACAGGATCATTCCCGGGCGGATCGATACCGCGATGGTAGAAGAGCACATCCATGGGGGCAAAGGGATCCCCCCGGTCGACCTCATCATCAGGACAGGAAACGAGTACCGAACATCAAACTTCCTCCCGTGGCTCGCTAACGGTCATGAATCAACCGTATACTTTTGCGCTCCTTACTGGCCTCTGTTCAGGAAGATCGATCTCATGCGTGCCATCCGTATCTATGACCAGCGGATGTCGACACAGAAACGGTAGTATTTTTTTCTTTTGCGCAAGCAGATGTACCTGAAAATTTATTCAAAACCTAATTGAAATTNTTAAGATGTGTTGGTTCCCGCCTNAGGGAATCTCCGGGGGGGCACGTAGCGGCAATCAAATTGATCACCTGATCTAAACGTCCTGTTTTTAGGGCAAGCTGCCTAACATCGAATGGGAACAACGAACAATACGTGCTGGAGCACTTCCAGGGATGCCTCCCAACGCCGGGAGCTAAAGTGCAGTATGCCAGGTCCACGGATTCTCACCAAATCATAAAGCATATTCTGGAGAGTCTGTTTTTTTTATTCCCGTCAGACAGCGATCGCATACTATATTTCTGCAAGAGACAGATCAAAAATAAGGATGGCAGGAAAAAAAGAGAGCAGTTCACAGTGGCGCCAGGCATCGGTGATGATCAGGACGGATATCCTTGAACAGGCACGCCAGAAGAATATTGATATCAGCGAAGCGTGTAACCAGGTGCTTGCCGGGATGCTGGAGATCGATTACCTTCAACAGAAGATTCCAGATGTTGCCAATCCAGAACCGGTTATTATCGCATCAAACGGAAAACCTGCTTTACTGACCAGTAAGGCATCAAAACCGGGAGCCCCTGCGGTTCCAGCCATCATCAATGCCGACGACCCTCAGGCTGCAAAGAGGTTGAAGTCTTGGCAACACCCTAAAGAAAAAACCTGCAATAACCTTCAGGTACCTCCTCCCTTATTTCCTGACGCAAAGGAAAAAGGGGATATATCACACCAGAACCCATCTCCCATCAGAGGAAAAACAAAAAAATCTGCACCACCGCGCAGGAAGAAAGAAGATGCCGCAAAAATATTCTTTGCCTCCATGGTCATCCGTGAAGAGACTGAGAATGGACTCATCGCAAAAGATGATATGTACTATATATTCGAACGCTGGTGCCGTGACCACCGCGTTTCCACAATCCCCGACAAGAAAACCTTTTCAGTAACCCTGAAAACCCAGTACGCGGTAAAGGAAAAGATGATAAACGGGACACCGACATGGGTCGGGGTGAGGGTGAGATGAAAAAAAGACAGAAAGCGTTTGAGAGGGATCCGTAATTCCAGTATATAATTTTCAATAATGAATGAGAACCCGCATGTGTCAAAATCTTCTTCCGTGAGAGAAAAACTCACTTCCCAAACCTTCGAATCCGCGACTGGTAATCCCTTAAAACCCGTAAGAAGTCCACCTTCCGCAGGTATTTCCAGTTCACATCCGAGAAGAAGAGCTCTGAATAGACTGACTGCCAGATGAGGAAATCTGTCAGGTGATCCCCTCCGCTTTTTACGACGACATCCGGTGTATATTTGAAAGTCAGGTAAGATTCAAGCATCTTCTCATCCACATCAGAGGGTCGTACATGATCTCCAGCCATTTTCCGGATACATTCTGTGATCTCCTCCTTTCCGCTTTTTCCTATCGCCACAACGACATCCATCCCGCTGCCGGCAGTCTCTTTCCTGTCACCTATATGAAGAATAAGATGACCGACGGTGCTGATCTTTCGAATCACTGGGGTATAGGCTTCCATAGCACCAGGGTCAGAAGTGCTGATATGGAACGTAATACCGTGGATGCTGGACTTCTTCTTATGCTGGGATTTTTCTACATCTCGTGAGATCTCACTGCACCATGAAGTGATACGCACAAGGTTGCCAGGTGCATCCATCATATCATGCCCGCTGATCATAAAGCAGATATGCCCGGGCAAATCAGTTATCTGCCGTTTGAGCATATATTCATAAATCCAGTAAATCATCCGTTCTCCAGAAACACCCAAAAAAATTACTTTTATATTTTTTTATCTTTTCATTTGTTTATAGCTATAGGAGTGCTTGTTTTTTCCTTAAGCATGAATACCTGAACCAAATCAATAAAATCGTCAGGAGCACCAAATAGTAAAAGAGTACAAGAATGCAGTCGTCTCTGCGAGAAGATTACCTAGAAGCCATCCAGCAGTTCTCAAAAAAAAATGGGCATCCCCCTCGCTATGAAGAGCTGGCCGAAGGAATCAGCAAATCTATGACGGTGGTACGTGCTGATATGGAGGACCTTGTGTCCAGCGGGGACGTTTCCATTGCGGATGGAGAAAGGATTGTACTTACCGGAAAGGGAAAACAAACAGGGGAGAGCGTCATAAAAAAACATGAGACTCTCCAGTGTTTTTTATCAGAGATTCTCGGTATGGATACCGGCTCTGCCTCAGATGAAGCATGCACGCTCGAACATACCGTATCAGATGAGACTATCGACCGGTTGGGGCAGTTGATCGTGCAACAGGAAGGCCAGCGACGACAACGATGGAGCCGGAGAGGTAAAGGAACAGGTAGTGCACATTGTGCTGTAGAGGACTGTGACTGTACCTGTCCCAGTATTTCTGATTGTGCAGAAGGGGAACAAGTCATAATCCACTGTATCTACAGCAGGGCAAGTGCAAAACGCCTCCTTGATCTCGGCATGGTACCAGGTGAACGTGCCATAATAAAACGAAAACTATCCGATGGCGCTCTTGTCGTGCAGATAAAGGGATGCGATGTTGCATTAAGTCCCGAGATCGCAGCGGCAATTGGCGTGGAACGTTCACCATGAAGATTGCACTTCTTGGGAACCCTGCAGTAGGAAAATCCCTCATCTTCAACCAGCTCACCGGACTCGGAATTGAAGTGAACCGGTATCCTGGTTCTTCCGTTTGTCTGGAATGTGGCAATGTCTGTTATAAAAAAGAGAAGATCGAGATCGTAGACTTACCCGGGATCTATTCCCTTGACGGGAGTTCAGAAGAAGAGATACTGGTGAGGGAATTTCTTGAACACAGGGAAGCCGAAGTCATAGTTGCAGTCCTGGATGCAACGAAACTTGAGAGAAATCTCTACCTTTTCACTCAGGTAACCGAATTTTCTCCAAAAATCATCGTCGTTGTCAACATGATTGATGAAGCCGAACAGCAGGGGCTTTTCATTGACAGTGACCGGCTTTCAATTTCCCTCGGAGTTCCCGTTCTTCTCACCGCTGCGTCAGAAGGAAGAGATATTGACCGTATACTTCCTCTTGCACTAGGTTCCGGCAAACCTGCAACCCTCGTGGTCCCTTACGACCATCATATAGAAGCAGCACTGAACAGCCTCGAAAAAACCCTGAGAGCTCCCCGCTATAAAGGTCTGCTTGCTCTTCAAGGCACTGGAGAAGATTCCATGCTTCTGGATGCCGCAGGGGCAGTCGCTCACGAGATCGAAGTGCGACACAGGATGTCAGTCCGCCAGATTATTGCAACAAATCGGCACAATTTGTGCCGGAAGATTGCCGGTTCAGCAATCAGACAGGGAGATCGGAAAAAAACCTATGATCTGGACAGTCTCCTCACCAGGTCATTTCCCGGAGTGCCGATCCTCTGCGCAATTCTCTTTACTCTGCTTCTGTCAGTCTTTGTTATCGGCTCGTGGATGGAAGCCCTGATTGTCCAGACCTTTACTACCTACATCATCCTGCCTTTCACTGCTCTGGGTTTACCTCCTCTGGTAGAGAGAATAGGATTTTCTGTCTTGATTGCACTGGAGGCAGGTCTGGGTATCGCATTTCCATTTATCTTTACGTTTTACATCGGACTCTCGCTGCTTGAAGATACGGGATACATGACCCGCGCAGCATTCCTTGCGGACCGTTCGATGCACCGGCTCGGCCTTCACGGAGAAGCAATTATCCCCATGGTTATAGGGTTCGGATGCACGGTGCCCGCCGTGTTGAGTCTGCGTATCCTAAAGACCCGCCGTGAGCAGACCATCGCAGCATTTCTTATCAGCATGGTTCCCTGCTCTGCGCGGACCGTTGTCATTGCCGGCATCGTTGCTGCCTTTGTCGGGATTTTTTGGGCGTTTTCCATCTATGTCATCGTTTTTATTCTCATCATTCTGACCGCAGTAATGCTCAGCCGGATCACTCCTGGAGAACGGTTCGGCATGATTGTTGAGATGGCCGCACTCAAAAGACCCCAGGCACATCTGGTGCTGGCAAAATCCTGGCTCCGGATCAAAGAGTTCCTGTTTATAGCGATGCCGTTGTTGATCATTACCAGTATTGTACTCGGGCTTTTCCAGTATTATGGGGTGACTGAAGTCTTCGAGCAACTGCTTGCACCTATAACAGTAACCCTGCTCGGATTGCCTGAATATGCATCCACAGCATTGTTATTCGGAATCTTCAGAAAAGAACTGGCCTTCGAGACGCTCGCGGTCCTTTCCGGAACTGCCGATCTGGGTT
>JGI20214J51088_10000677_pt1 | contig 23468 bp, 23 predicted proteins | sample WetSurMetagenome_FD_51088 | JGI IMG/M metagenome (IMG submission 51088) | reverse complement strand
GGGGGGCTGAGGCCGGGGGTCGTGCACCGGCTGGACAAAGACACATCGGGGGTGATGGTTGTTGCGCTGGACGACGCGGCATACTACAACCTTACAGAGCAATTCAGGGACCGAACCATAAGCAGAAAATATATCGCGCTCGTCTCGGGCCCCATGAAAGAGGTTGCGGGAGAGATCAGCCTTGCCATCGGCCGCTGCGACGCAGACAGGAAAAAGATGTCCACAAGGACAAGGCGCGGTAAAGCGGCCCTGACCAGGTGGAAGATTATTCAACGACTCGGGAACGCCACCATGATCGAAGCGAAACTCGGCACGGGCAGGACCCATCAGATCAGGGTCCATTTTGCGGCCATCGGACATTCCGTGCTTGGCGACAAGACTTACGGTAAAAAGACGCACATCGAAACAGCGACGGGGAAAATGCCGGTCCCGAGACAGATGCTTCACGCCGAAACCCTCGGCTTTACACATCCCCATACAGGCGAGTTCATGGAATTCTCATCCCCGATCCCGGATGACATGAAAGAATGCATAGAAAGGTTGAGTTCTGCGGTAAATAACGCCTGATACCGATCACATGCTCGCCAAAGCGGCCGTCTTTATCAAATCCACCCCTTTAGCTTTTCATCCTCCTTATGGTATGATAGAAATCTTGACGCGCCCATAGCTCAGCTGGATAGAGCGCCAGACTACGAATCTGTAGGCCGGGGGTTCGAATCCCTCTGGGCGCGCTGCTTATAATGCGTGAAATTGCCGTGATTACAAAGACTTCCTATTGACAAATCGCGTCGAAATCTGTTATTATTTGCGAAATTTATAATCAGAGAGGGGTGAACAAAAGAATGCCCTCTGTTAAAGTCAGGGACAACGAATCTCTGGATTCGGCCCTTAAGATTTTTAAAAAACAGTGTGAGCGCGAAGGTATTCTTTCTGAAGTAAAGAAGCGTGAGTATTACGACAAGCCAAGCATCAAGAAAAAGAAGAAGATCATTGCCGCACGCAAAAAAGCCGCTAAAAAACCCAGAGCCTACTCTGCGAGGTAGTAATTGGCTATTCTCGACGATCTTAACTCTGCTTTGAAGGAGGCCTTGAAATCAAGGGATGAACTGAGATTATCAGCCATCCGGATGATTAAGGCCTCCTTGAAGAATAAAGAGATAGAGATGATGGGCAAGCTTACCGATGAAGCTGTATTGTCGGTCCTTTCCACCATGGCAAAGCAGCGCAGGGAGTCTATTGACCAGTACTCCGCCGCAGGCAGGACCGACTTGGCGGAACGGGAATCAAAAGAGCTCGAAATAATACAGTCATACCTTCCCAAACAATTGTCCGCAGACGAAATCGACTCGCTTATCCGTTCCGCAATAAGTGAATCAGGCGCAACTTCGGCAACCGATATGGGCAAGGTCATGAAGGTATTGATGCCCAGGGTAAAGGGAGTCGCCGACGGCAAGATAATCAACCGGAGGGTCAGGGAACTGCTCGGGTCCTGAAGCCGGTCACAAAATAAAACGCTCGTTTAAGGAATACCCTATGAAGCTTTCCGAATTTTTTAATAAAGCCGTTTCCTCCGGCATCGAAAACGATCCGAGAGGCAAGGATTTTGTAATCAGGGAACTCGAAGACACAAAAAAAAGATATGAGGAAATGAAGCCGAAGGAAAAAGCTTTCTTCGACACGGACTCTCTCGAAAATCCCTATTCCGATTCGCGCCTCCTGGCAGGGAGCGGCGATGAAGAGATCGAAAATATAATGGTCGGCATAGATATAGATGCAGGCGAGATTACCCTGGCTGAATTACTCAGGGGCAAGGGCAGAAAGATAGATCTGCTGATGTCCCACCATCCGGGCGGCAGGGCCTTCGGCAACCTCGCTTCCGTTATGTCCATGCAGGCGGATATCCTTGGGGTGTTCGGCGTGCCGATCAATATCGCCGAAGCGCTGATAGAGGAGAGGGTCGGGGAAGTGGAGCGCAGGCTGATGCCGTCGAACCATGCAAGGGCGGTTGACGCGGCGCGCCTGCTGAATTTCCCGCTCATTTGCCTGCATACGCCTGCGGACAATATGGTGGCCTCCTATCTGCAAAAGCTCTTTGATGAAAAGAAACCTTTCAGGCTCGAAGACTCGATCGACCTGCTGCTGGAGATCCCCGAATACAGGGACGCCGTAAAGTTCAATGCCGGTCCGAAACTGCTGCTCGGAGCTGAAAAGCGCAAGACCGGAAAGATATTCGTGGACATGACCGGAGGGACCTCGGGATCAAAGGAGATTTACAAGAGCCTGAGTCTGTCCGGAGTTAATACAATTGTAGGTATGCATATGAGCGATGAGCACAGGAAAGAGGCCGAACAGAACCATATGAATGTGATTATCGCAGGCCATATTGCGAGCGACACCCTCGGCGTGAACCTGCTGCTCGACAGAACACTCGCAGGTGAAAAAATAGACGTGCTGGAGTGTTCCGGTTTCAGAAGAATCGCGAGAGATTGAGTGATGGCCCTTCTCGCGTCCGACCTTTGCCGATGAAAGACGACGGGTTGATCGATGAGATAAAATCCCGGATAGATATTTTCGACCTGATCTCGGATTACGTCGAACTGAAGAGGGCCGGCTCGAACTTCAAGGGCCTCTGTCCGTTCCATTCCGAGAAGACCCCTTCGTTCATGGTGAACCCCGCCAGACAGATATTCCACTGCTTCGGCTGCAACAAGGGTGGAGACATATTTTCCTTCATCATGAACTACGAAAACATGACCTTCAGCGAGGCCCTTTCTCACCTTGCGGCCAAGGCCGGGGTCAAGGTGGAAAATTCGGGCGGTAATGACCCGAACAGGGGGCTCAAGGACAGCCTATATGCCATCAACTCAGAGGCCCGGCGTTTCTTTTCCGGAAACCTTCAGCATTCGGCCCCGGCCATGGACTATCTGAAAAAAAGAGAAATATCGGAAGAATCCATCTCCCAATTCTCGCTCGGATTTGCCCGCACAGGGCGTGATGAACTGATGCGCCACCTGCGTTCGGCCGGATTTTCAGAAACCCTTATGAAGACCTCCGGACTCGTCCACTTTGGAGACTCCGGGGCACATGATTTCTTCAGGGAGAGGATAATCTTTCCGATCTTCGATCTGAAGGGGAAGATTATCGCATTCGGCGGAAGGACCCTCTCTTCTTCAAAGGATGTCCCGAAGTTTCTCAATTCGCCGGAAAGCCCCCTGTTCAGAAAAAATGAAACCTGCTATGCCCTCAACCTTGCCGGAAAAGCAATAATGGAAAAGAAATATTCAATTATTGTGGAAGGATACTTCGACACGATAGTCTGCCATCAGTACGGGTTTAAAAATACAGTCGCCCCTTTGGGAACGGCCCTTACGGCAAACCATCTGCGAAGGCTGAAAAAAACGGCCTCCAGGACATTGCTGACCTTCGACGCAGACAATGCAGGCATAGCGGCCGCCTCAAGGGCTGTGGAGCTGGTTTACGCAGAAGGCATGATATCCAGGATAGTTCTCCTGAGCGCGGGCGACGATCCCGACTCATTCCTGAGAAAAAACGGCGCGGACGGCTTTAAAAAAATAATCGGCAAGGCCATATCTCCCGTGCAGTTCTTCCTGTCTATGGCAGGCAAGAGCAAGATAGAAGGGATGCGCCGCTTTCTCTCCATCCTTTCAGCCTGTCCCGACATCCTGCTGAAGGACGAAGCCCTGAGGGAACTCTCCGACCTTGCAAGCGAGAAGGCCCTGCGGGACGAGCTTGCGGTTTTAAGCCGGAAAATCACATCAAAAACTCATGACCTTAACGGCAGAAATGATGCAATACAAATAAGCAATAACAAGGCGTCCGAAGGGATCAACAGGGAGGAGGACATCCTGCTCAACATCGCCCTCTCCAATCCCGACCTGGCGAGACGCATAGCCGGGAATGTCGATATGTCCGGCCTCGAAAGTCCCCTTTCCAGAAAGATATTCGGAAGAATACTCGAAATCCCGGAAAATGAGAAATTGACCGGCGAAAAGATACTTGAATATTGCAATCCCGAGGAGTATTCTGCGATCAACAAATCCTCGATGGAGCCGGGCATAGATATTGACAGGATAGCCCAGAATGTCGACGAATGCCTTACAAAGATAGCCCTCAAATCCCTCTCGGCCAAAATCGCGGCTGCAAAAAACGGGGGCGACGAAAATGCCCTGCGCCTGCTTCTGATCGAAAAGAAAAAATTGACGCAAAAACATGTTGGACTTTTCCCGCAGAAAGACCCACAATAGTTATAGTTAAGGAGGTCTTTCTGAAAGAACCCGATTACATCGATGAAGATGCCTTGAATGATGAGGAGGTTTCTGAAGCGCATCCGGAAGTTTCAGACCGGGAACTCTTTCAGGACGACGATAACGTATTGCCCGGACTTGACGAGCCGGACACCTCATATCAGGATTTCGATCCGATAAAATCCTATCTCAAGAGTATCAGCGCCATCCCTCTGCTCACAAAACAGGGTGAAATAGAGGTAGCGCAACGCATGGAAAACGGCCTCGACAAAATAGCGGTCGCCCTTTCCACCATCCCGTTTGTGATAAAAAGGCTTATAATGCTGGGAGAGTTTGCGAAAAGCGGAGCTGCCCCGCTGACCGACATAATAATTGACGCTGAAGACATGACGGAAGAAGAGCTTGCGCTCGAAAAAGAACGGTTCGGGAAGGTTACCGCCGAAATAGCCCGCCTGTTCTCAACAAGACAGGACCTTTTGTCCGCGGTGGCAGGCCCGGCAGACATGTGCGCCGGAAATGACTCCCTGCTGGAAGACAACAGGAAAATGCTGGTAGCCGGGGTCAAAGAGCTCAAGCTGAAACCTGAAGTCATCAGCGCCTTCTTCGAAGAATTGAGGAAGATGGGAGAACAGCTCTCCTCCCTGCAGAGAAAGATCAAAAAAGCCGCCGGATCACAAAAAACCGCCGAGCTTTCCGACTATGCGGCCGAAATCAAAAAGATAGAAGACACCTTCGGACTTGGATGGAAAGACATCAGGACAATCACGGAAGAAGCCCTGAACGCTGAACGCGAAGTAACCAATGCAAAGGATCTGCTCGTGGAGGCAAACCTGAGACTCGTTATAAGCATAGCAAAAAGATATGTCGGCTCAGGGCTGAATCTCGGTGATTTGATACAGGAAGGCAATATAGGACTTATCAAGGCTGTCGACAAATTCGACTACAGGCGAGGCTGCAAGTTCAGCACCTACGCAACCTGGTGGATACGTCAGGCCATCACAAGGGCCATTGCCGACCAGTCGCGCACAATAAGAATACCTGTGCACATGATAGAAAGCCTGCACCTCATAAACCGGGCCGCGAAAGAGCTGACCTTAGAGGAAGGGTCCAATCCGGATACTGAAGAGATATCCAAAAGGTCGAATATCCCCGTCAACAGGGTTCAGAGTATCCTGAGGATGACAAAGGAGCCCATATCCATCGACACCCCTGTCGGAGATGAAGAAAACACCATGCTGAAGGATTTCATTGAAGACAAGTCGGTCCCTTCTCCCCTCGACGCAGCGATCCTTGAAGATCTCAAAATGCATATAGAGAAGGCGCTCGGACAACTGTCTCAAAAAGAGCAGCTCGTGATAAGACGCAGGTACGGCCTGAGCGAAGATTCAGCGCATACACTGGAAGAGGTGGGGCAGGAGATAGATGTCACAAGGGAGCGCATACGCCAGATAGAGGTCAAGGCCATACGAAAGCTCAAGCACCCTTCCCGCAACAAATGGCTGAGGGATTTTCTGAACAATACCTGATCCGAAGCTGCGTCCCGGCATCTGAAATCGCATAAATGAAGCATGTTATCTTGACTTGAACGCCCGTCAACCATTATATTATTCCTTCAGGCGTGAACACGGCCCCGCCGCTAAAATGAAATCATTGCTTGCGCGGGCCCATAGCTCAGTTGGTAGAGCTACCGGCTCATAACCGGTTGGTCCCAGGTTCGAGTCCTGGTGGGCCCACCATTTTCCGTGAACCATGCGCCGTGATATCGCATCCGCCGTGATTTGAGAGAGGTATCCGTGGACAAAGATTTACATCTTCTGGTTGATCTGCAGAAAATCGACACACAAATCCTTTCGCTGTATTCCATGATAGATGCGAGCCCTGCGCATGTTGCGGCCGACGAAGCCGTATACAAACAGGCGCAAAAGACGCATGAATCCGCGGGTCTGCGGCAGACGGAACTCGAAAAAAAGAAAAAGGACAAGGAACGCGAGATTGACGACCTGTCCGCAAAGATCGAAAAGATGAAATCGCGCGCCGCCGAGATCAAGACGAACAAGGAATATCAGGCAAACCTCAAGGAGATCGAGTCATTCGAAGCGCAAATCCGCGCTGTGGAAGACGAACTGCTGGACATAATGGAGGCCCTTGAAACTTCCTCAAGGGAGGCCGCTGCCGAAAACCTCAAATTCCAGGCAGCGAAGGCGGAGGCGGAAGCCATAGGCAAAGAGCGTTCAAAAGAGATCGGCAGCGCAGAGCAGGAAATGCATGCTCTTAAGGCAAAAAGGAAGGAACTCTACGGCAGTATAGACCCGGAACTGTACGGCCTTTATATGAACCGGATGAAGGAGTGCAGGGGGCTTGCCGTTGCCGAGGTTATAAAAGAGATATGCCAGGGCTGCTGCATGAATATTCCGCCCCAGCTTTTTGTCAGTATAAAAACCGGCGGAGAGATATTCGAGTGCCCGCAATGCAGGCGGATATTATATTATACGAAGCCTGAAGCGGATGAACCGAAGGCGGGCCTTCAAAAAGAAGACAAGGCCTGATCCTTCTTCCCTCCGACAAACGCCGCTCCCTTTCCGGTAAATTGCCGAGCCTTTTCCGGACTTGACCTGTTTATGCATTTAGGTAAAATTTATGATACATTATCTGTAAGGCATATCCGATGCAAAAAGAGGTCATAATATATGGGAAAAAAAACTTTTGTCGCCTGCCTGGTTATTTGTTCTTTCTTGCTTCCCCTGTTCGCCTCAGCCTCAGACTGGATGATATTCACCCCGAGACAGAAGAGCGGCTACACCTGGTTTTACGACAAGGCCGACATTGAATATATGAAGAGCAGGAGCTTTATAGGCATACCTCTGCCTATAAAGGACTCCAATTATCAGAAGATCTGGCTTAGGGCCTCCTCCGACGCCGGAGACAGGATTTACCAGATAGAACTTGATTGCAAGGGACGCACGGCAAAACTGTTCGACAATAACGGTAAAGGCATATATAACCTGTCCGAGATCGATTACCTTTACGAACGCCCTATTCCGCCGGACACCGTGTTCGACATGCTTCGCAAGGCAGTCTGCCGCTGATATTTCCGTTTTATCGGCATTCAGGGACAAGGAGCGCTCTCTCCAAACCACTTGACAGTAATTTGCGCGGCGGCGCATAATTGAGATAGAGTCTCAATTTCATTTATATCCGCTCCGGAGGACACACTGGCAAACCGCTTCAGACACAGACATGGACAGGACGCCTCCCCCAAGAAAGCGGCCCTCGACAAGATCGCCCTCATAGGCAACCCGAATGTCGGAAAGAGCGTCATCTTCGGGCTGCTTACCGGCAAATACGTAGCCGTGTCCAATTATCCCGGCACAACCGTGGAGATTACCAGGGGCAATATCCGGATAGAAGACGAAAAAGTCCTGCTGATAGACACCCCGGGAGTCAACAGCCTTATCCCGATGAGCGAGGATGAAAAAGTAACTCGCGACCTTATCCTGGCGGAATCGCCTTCATCCATAGTGCATGTAGCCGACGCCAAGAACCTGAAACGCAGCCTGCTCATTACCCTCCAGATAGCCGAGATGGGACTTCCCGTTACGCTCGACCTCAATATGATAGACGAGGCGATGGACAAGGGGTTCAGAATCGATACAACAAAACTCAGGGAGATACTCGGGATCAATGTCGTCACCACTATAGCCCCGCAAAAAAAGGGCATCGGAGATCTCAGGCAGGCCATGAAGGCCCCGATTCTTTCCGGTGTCAGGATCGATTACGGGCCCGTAATGGAAGAGTACATCGGGAAGATATCCGCTTTGCTTCCGGACTGCGCGATATCCCGGAGGTCTCTGTCGGTAATGATTTTGTCCGGCGATGAAAGCCTGAAGGAGTGGCTTCATGCAAATGTCCGCGACAAGGACCTTGCAGAGATAGAGAGGCTGAGTCATGAACTCATAATCAGGGCCCCGGAGTCTCCTGCCTATATCATAAATAAGAAACGCATTGCGCTGGCTGAAGATATATGCGGAAAAGTCATTACAAAAGCGGCTGCGTCCGGCAACAGAATAATGAACCTGATAGGGACTGCAAGTATGCATCCCATTTATGGCATCCCCGTGCTGCTTGTCGCCCTCTTTGCCCTTTATGAATTCGTCGGGGTCTTCGGCGCGGGCGTGCTGGTCGATTTCGTGCAGAACGTGATCTTCGCCGGGTATCTGAATCCTGCTGCAACAAGCGCGGTCAAGGCACTGATACCCATACCGCTGATACAGGAGCTGCTGGTCGGCGAATACGGCCTGATCACTGTTGCGCTGACCTACGCAATCGCCATAATACTGCCGATCACGGTCACTTTTTTTATCGCCTTTGCGATACTCGAGGACAGCGGTTACCTGCCCCGTCTCGCCATCATGAGCAATAGGGCCTTCAAACTGATCGGACTCAACGGAAAGGCCGTGCTGCCGATGGTCCTCGGTCTCGGATGCGGCACCATGGCGGTAATGACATCCAGGATACTCGAAACAAAAAGGGACAGGATCATCACCACATTCCTGCTCGCCATTGCCATACCCTGCTCGGCACAGATAGGGGTCATCCTCGGGATACTCAGCTCGCTCTCAGCCATGGCAACCATTGTGTGGGCTGCAAGCATCCTCGTCGTGCTTCTGGTTTCCGGGTTTCTCGCCTCGAAACTCGTTTCCGGAGAAAAGACCGAATTCTTCCTTGAGATACCCCCGATACGCATGCCCAATATCGTAAACGTGCTTGTCAAGACGGCGGGGCGGGTAGAATGGTATCTGAAAGAGGCCGTACCGCTCTTCATGCTCGGGACCTTCATCCTGTTTTTACTGCACAAGCTGGACATGATCAGGACACTCGAAGAGTTCACTGCGCCGGTTGTGGTGAATCTCCTTGACCTGCCGGCCGAGACTGCGCAGTCTTTCATCCTCGGCTTCCTGCGAAGGGATTTCGGCGCAGCGGGCCTTTTTGAGATGGCGCAGCGGGGCGCGCTCACGCCCGTACAGGCCGTGGTAAGCCTTGTGACCATAACACTGTTCATACCATGCATCGCGAGTTTCTTTATGATCCTCAAGGAGCGCGGCCTGGGGACAACACTCTGGATAGTTGCGATAGTATTTCCCTCTGCATTCCTCTTCGGCGGACTGCTGAACTGGACAATCAGGACTCTGGGAATAAGCTTATGAAAATGACCGCCGTAAAGTTCACCAGTTTTCTCGCCTCAAAAAAGCTCAAGCTGACGAGGGAGCGGGATGAGATATTCCGGACGGTGCTCATCACTAAAAGTCATTTTGCGCCGGACGATCTCTTTCTGAAGATGAAAACCAATGGGTCAAAAGTGTCGCGGGCTTCGGTCTATCGCACAATCCCGCTGCTGGTCGAAAGCGGGCTTATAGAAGAGGTGGAGAGGGTCGACAAGCACGCCCATTATGAGCGGATTCCCGAAGGCGGGCACCACGATCACATGATCTGCCTGAAATGCGGCAGGGTAATAGAATTTTATTCGGAAGGGCTTGAGGAACTGCAGGATATACTATGCAGGCAGAAGAACTTCAGGGGGCTGCGCCACTGCCTTGAGATACATGGAGTATGCAAGAAATGCGACTCATTATTGCCCTGACCCCCGGACTTCGTCTATAATCGGCGCATGAGAGCCGTATTCTTTTTTATACCGGCAGCCTGCCGGAATTCGCGCAAGCGTATCGGAGATCAGGCATGAAAACGGTTTACCTGATGGGACCCAAAAAGATCGTCCTCAAAGAGGCCCCTCAACCCTCTCCGGCTGAAGGTGAGGTCCTGGTCGGGATCAGGGCGGCCCTGACCTGCGGCACGGACCTGAAGGCCTTTCTGAGGGGCCATCCGATGATACCGATGCCCGGCCCTTTCGGGCATGAATTCTCGGGCGTGATAGAAAAAGCCGGCATGGGAGTTGAAGACTTTGCCGCAGGGGATGAGATAATGTCCGTTCATACAGCCCCCTGCCTTGAGTGCCGTTATTGCAGGAAAAATCTGTTCAACCTTTGCGAGAGCATAATGGAGACCAAGATACTCGGGGCCTTTGCGGAGCATATCGTTATCCCGTCCCACATTGTCCGGCAAAACATGTTTATCAAGCCGCAAACCCTTTCCTTTGAAGAAGCCGCATGGCTGGAGCCACTTGCCTGCGTTGTCCACAGTATGCGAAGCATAGAAGTCGGACCCGATGACACAATCATCGTTATGGGGGCCGGGCCAATCGGGCTGCTTCATCTGCTCCTTGCAAAACAGAAGGGCAGCAGGGTAATAATCTCGGCTCTTGAACAGGACAGGCTTGAACTCGCCGAAAGACTCGGGGCCGACTTCGCAATCTCGCCTCAGATGATTCCCGGGGCCGTCACGAAAGCAACCGAAGGCTCAGGCGTCGACAGTGTCTTTGAATGCACAGGTCAGCCCGGGGTATGGGAACAGTCGGTCGATTATGTGCGCAGGGGAGGCTCAATAGCGCTGTTTGGAGGCTGCAGGCAGGGCTCAACCGTCACCTATGACACTTATCGCATACATTACGACGAGATCACGCTCAAAGGCCTGTTCCACTTCACCCCTGCGGATGTAAAAGAGGCCCACAGGCTTCTCTGCGACAGGCTAATAGACGTCAGGCCACTTATCAGCGGTCGTTATTCGCTCGACAATATCTTCGAACCCTTCGACCGGCTGTCGCGAGGCGACGGCATAAAATACGCAATAATACCTTAATCAGGCAGATCTATCTGCACGGCTTCAGCATTGATCTCGGGAGCGTCCTCCTGCCTGACTATCCATATGACGCCGAACTGGCCGTCCTGGAACACGCGCACAATCCCCAATCTCAATATTTCGAGCAGGGCCAGAAACGTCACAATAATCCGGACACGGCGATCATCTTCTTCAAACAGCGACTCAAACCTGAGGGTCTTCTCCTGCTCCACCCTGTCGATAATCGCAGCAATACGGTCTTTTACTGTAAGGGCCTCCTTTGTAATCCTCCCCTCCTCGGGCGGGGCCTTGCTCAGTATCCTCGTAAGCGCGCCTACCAGATCGAAAATATGCACCTCAAAAAGATAGAGTTCGGAATCCAGCGGCGACTTGTCGATCTCCCTCTCCGGCCTGATATAGGACCCGGTCCATATTTCTTCTCTTTTTCTGAGTTCCCCCGAGGCTTCCTTGAAGGCCTGATATTCGAGAAGCCTCTGGACAAGGCCTGCCCTCGGGTCCTCAGCCTCTTCTGTTTCGAGTGTCTCATCTTTAGGCAAGAGCATGCGGGACTTGATGTAAATAAGAGTAGCCGCAATCACCAGAAATTCCGAGGCTATCTCAAGGTTCAATTCCTGCATCAACTCAAGATAATTGAGATATTGACCGGTTATGACCGATATGGGGATGTCGTATATATCAAGCTTGTTCTCTTTAATCAGATGCAACAAGAGATCGAGCGGCCCCTCGAAAACAGGCACCTTGATGTTGTACTGACCGGTCGGTCCGGATATTTCCATAGTGCAACAGTTTACCGCAGCCGCCGGGGAAACTTCAAACTCAAGACGACCTTATTTTTGTAATACCCTCCGGGCGCCCTTTAAAAGCCCAAAATGATAAAAAACGATTTGGAAGGCAGATATGTCCAACAAAACAGGATGCAGCTGCCCATTTTGTCACAATTGATGTATAATTATTTCTGTGTCTTGAAGCCATAAGATGCGCGATGCGGCAAACTGAAAGGAGCTTGAAAAATGAGATTGAGATTATTGTGCATTGCAACGCTGGTTGCAGCCCTTGTCGCAGGGCAGGCCGCAGCCGAACAGGCCGGAATCAAGAGCGAAAATGGAAAACGGAGTTACAGCATCGGCTACGACATCGGAAACGCGCTCAAAAAACAGGCCATAGATGTCGACACCAACCTTGTAATAAAAGGGTTGAAAGACGCGTTGTCGGGTAAAAAGCAGGCCATGACCAATACTGAGATGCAGAACGCCCTGAAGGAGCTTCAGAAGGAAATCATGGCCAAAAGGATGGTTAAGATGAAGGAAATTGCGGACAAGAACAAAAAAGACGGAGACGCATTCCTTGCTGAAAACAAAAAGAAACCGGGGATAGTAACTACGCAGGACGGTCTGCAATACAGGGTAATAAAGGAAGGGACAGGCGTGAATCCCACTCCCACCTCCAGGGTCAAAGTCCATTATAAGGGGACGCTTATCAACGGCTCTGAGTTTGACAGTTCCTACAAACGCGGAGAGCCCATTGAATTCGACGCGGACAAGGTCATACAGGGGTGGCAGAAAATACTTCCGCTTATGAAGGAGGGTTCAAAGGTGGAGGTGTTCATACCTTCCGAACTCGCTTATGGTGAAAGGGGCCAGGGGCCCGTCATCGGCCCGAATTCCGTATTGGTCTTCGAGATAGAGCTGCTTTCCGTCGTAAAATAGTCCGTTTTTTTACGGCGCCTGTAATAAATGCAGGCGCCGTTTTTTTTGCGCCGTAATCCGCCATATATACCCACACCTTGGTGATCCCAGTCACAAAAAACAGGAATACTTACATTTACAGGTTGTTTTATTATTTAATATGGCGATAATTAAATAAAGGGGGCGAAAATGGAAATATACACCAAAAAGGCGCTTATGAACGAAAACACTGCGGCATGCGCAAAGGCTTTGGAAATCCTGCATGCGCAGGGCATAGAGTCCGCAGAGGCTTGGCTCAACAAATTGAAGATCAACACCCTGTACGACCATATAGAAGAAGAATACCTCAGTATAAAAAAGGTCATTTACTTCAACTAAAACAACCATAAAAACAGGCCGGGCATCGGCCTCTTCCAGGGTATTCGCAAAGTCATCTGATTTACTGTTTTAAAAAAATTCGGTTAAAATGGATAAAGGTCCGGGGTTAATGAGTTTGCATTGACGCCCGGCTTATTTTATTCGTGATTATGGAGTATTAAATGACTGAAAGCTCAGAGCGGAATTCATGAAAAAGGCGTCTATTCATCTGCATCCCGGAGAGTATTTCGCATCGTCGGACAACGTTGCGATTATTTCCACCATACTTGGCTCATGCGTTTCGGCCTGCATGTATGACCCTGCCGGCAAGATCTTCGGCATGAACCATTTCCTGCTGAGCAGTAAACGCTATGCCCGTAAGCTTCCCTATTATGAGACCGATGCAGGCAGATACGGCATCCAGGCCATGGAGCTGCTTATCAACCGCATGCTTAAGCTGGGCGCCAAACGCGACAATCTGAAGGTGAAGGCATTTGGAGGCGCATCGATCCTGCCTCGTTTGTCCCGCTCCGACAATTACCTGTGTGTGGGTGAAGTCAATGTCCGTTTTATCAGGGAATTTCTCGATTTGGAAGGGATTCCTCTTGTCGGCGAAGACCTTGGCGGCGAGCTTGGAAGGGTCGTCCATTTCCACGGCAGCGATTTTTCAGTATATGTAAGGAAGATACAATCAACACGCAGCAGGGAAATCAGTTCCCAGGAAAGAAAGTTCTGGAAGAAGCAGATTACACAACATGAGGTCGAGAAACCGGATATCTCGATATGGGAATAGCGGAAGACCTGTTGCGAACGGACCGTTTATCGGCCAATTGCCGGATATTCGCGGGGATCGGAAACAACAGGGTCATATTTCTTTATGTCCATTGTACAAGGCGCTGATTGTGTTTACGGTGACTGTAAACGCAATCAGTGATCATTGCAGATTAACAAAAGGAGAGACTACCGAATGAGAAATATGCTCGCTTTGCTTTTGACATTATTTTGTATTGCAGGGTGTTCAACGCCGGCGTCCGATATGCTCACCCAGATATCCGGTGTTTGGCGCTTCTCCGACAATTCATTGCTGACGATAAAGCATGATAACGACTCCGTTTATCTGACAACCGGAGAAAGCGTAATCACGGCAAAAGTCGGCGCTATTGACACTAATAATAAAACTATAAATTTGAAAGTTTTATTACCAAACGGAATGGATGCAATTTGGACAATAAGGCAGGTATTCACGGCTGATAAACGAACATTTTATCTTATGCTGACTCTTCATGACGGGAAACAGGATGTTCTTCAATTTGTGCGACGGACCTGAATGGAATACCTGTTGCAAACAGACCGTTTATCGGCCTATTACTGAGAGCTGCACTCCATCAGGATTTCAATGTGCCCCGTATATTCGTCTACTCTTTCCTGAATGATTTTGAATCCGCATTTCGTATAAAACAGGATGCTTTTTGGATTCTCTTGATATACAGAGAGATTTAATTCGCTTCTCAGCGATTTCGACTTGTCCATTAATTGCCGCCCTATGCCTTTACCCTGAAAATCCGGAGAGACAAATATTGCCGCCAGGGTATCTCCGCTCAGCGAGAAAAAACCCTTGATCGTTCCATTATCTGAAAAGACATAAGTCTCGGAAGCCGGAATATATATGTTACGCATGGCATCCATCTTTGATTCCCAGAAATCCCTTGCAACAAAGCCATGCGCTTTTATTGAGGCAGTTAACCAGATATTCAGGACATCAGTCATGTCCGATGCTTCAAACTTGCGTATCATGTTGGACATGTTCCCCTGTTACTTCTCCGCAACATAAAATGTCACGTTATCGCCGTTCCATGTTTTATTAATATGGAGAGATGACAACCGGATAGACTATGCCCTATTCCCCTGAAAATTCAGCCTTGCCGGACAAGTCTCATTTTTTACTTTATAATCATGTCTTTCAGCGTAATCTCCGGATGATGATAGCGTTCGTAAGCGGCCGTTTTTTTCCCGTACTGTATGGCTTCACGGGGGCACCACTGGATACAGGCCATACATTGTTCACAATGTCGCTGCCAGACCGGCCTATCCGCCTTCATGACAATATTTCCTGTCGGGCAGACACCGGCGCATGTCGCGCAGGCATTGCATTTCTCATCCGCCCAAAACTTCCCATCCATCTTCGGGACCATATTGAATGTCATTTTATAGATCGCAGTCAAGAGTATTCGCTGCCACAGAGGCCCTTTATCAATTATTCCGGATTCTTTCCGTGCGATACGCTTTGCCGCCTGCCTTATTTTATCTTCTGCGGAGCAATACAATTTTTGCCTGCGGTCAACAGGCCCAGGACCTCCCCAGGGGATATAATTGCTCGGCAATACAATATCAAAACCGGCGGAAAGCGACAGGCCATAGGATCGCATGATCTCCTGCAATTGAATCAGCGTTCCTGATACCTGCCCCGCGTTGACTGCACAGGCAAAATAATAACGGCCAGGGTCCTTTCTTATTGCCTTCAAAAACTGAATGACCAGATGAGGCGCCCCCCAAATATGGACCGGGAAAACCAGACCTACCGCGTCGGACCCAGGGGTTATCCCGTCTTTGATCACCTTTATCATGGGATATATTTCGGCATCGCCCAGTTCCGCGGCAAGCAGGCGCGTAGTCCATAAAGAGTTTCCCGAGCCGGTGTAATAGTAAAGAACTGTTTTCATATTGCCCTCCCCTGATTCAGCAGTAATTCATTTTATATTTTTTTCTGAAAAGCATGTACACCTTAAGAGTTACAGTCCGGCGCAAGTCGGATAGTTTTTCTTCTTGCTCGCGGAACCTTTTTTCATTGATTGTGAATCCTTTAATAATGCGAGTTGATGAGCGTCGAGCCGGACCGTCTCATGGTCAAGCCGCACTTCGAGTGCAGCCTTGCCGTCTTCAGTTTGATATATGAGGACTTCACCGGTATCGTTCATGTTCCTTCTCCTCATCATGCGCCCAAGAAAGATTTGAGGCCTCTATCGCAGACATATATCAAATTCTGCAATCATTGTAGCGCAAACACCGCCTGAATCCCGACAGCGCTCCGCACCCTGTCAGTTTTTTGCATTAAAGCCTTCATGGAATGTCACTATGCCGTGCGGGTTGCTCCCGTCGAACTGCAAGACAAGAAAGTTCTCCTGCGGAACGTGTTCATAAATCAGTTCAGGAATATTCCTGAAGCCGAAGCGCACATAGTAGTTCGGGTCCCCTACAAGCGCACAGCCCTTTGCGCCTTTTGCTTTCAACCGAGACAGGCCTTCATGCATCAGGGCTTTCCCAATACCCTGTTTCTGAAGTCCCGGCAAGACTGAGATGGGGCCAAGTCCGTACCAGCCCTGACTCCGGAACCATGTCCTCATTTCCTTCTCCCATGCGGGCATATATAAAGACACATACCGCAAACAGCCCATTTGCTTTTGCCCCTCAATTCAATGAAATAGTCACGGCATTTCTTGAAATCCAGTCTGTCTTCGCGGCCCTTGTCCGCCTGATAATTATTCCCCTTAATCGCATGGACCGGGCATATCTTCATGCATTCCCTGCAATCATTGCATCTCTGCTCCATCGGATTGTCATTTGATTTCAGGGGCGCATTTGTCAACAATGAAACAAAACGCACACGCGGTCCATGTTCCGGTGTAATGAGCAGGCAATTCTTTCCTATCCAGCCCATTCCTGCAATGTGCGCGATCATTTTATGCGATACCGTAGGTGTTGCTTCTTCTTCATTGGTCTGTTCCGCCGCCACTATCGGAAGCGTTCGATGGCCTTTCCGGTTCAGAAAGGAAGCCAGTTTTGACGCTATCAGATTCAGTCTCTCATTGAGCACATCGTAAGAGTGAAATTTATACTCGCATGCGATATTGGGATCGGATCTGTCCGCAAGATGGTCAACGATTGAATCAGGCAGGACAAGGCCGATGCTTATGCCGTGTTTATATCCTTTTACAATATTTCCGCCGAATTGCGCCAATTGATCCTCATAATTCTCAAGCCCGGCATACCCGATATAATCGACCGTTTCATCTTCAAGAAACCCTTCTATTTCCCGATTTAAATACATTAATATGCCTCCCGCAAATCATATCCTCCTTCAAATCAACAGATAATCCGACTCACAGCCTGCCGTCCCAAATCCACACGCCTTTGGTCTATGTAATCATGCCGATACGCGGAAACTTTTGAAAAGTATCCCTGACGGCCACATGCGCTTAACTGCATAGTCATGAATTCAGTATATAGCTGAGGACCTCATCCAGACCGGAATAAAATCTGAATCCGTTATTATTATGGTTTTCATTCCATGGGAATAATAAGCCTGTAGCCTTTGCTCCACACTCAACCGCCTTCTCAAGAAATTGAGGGATATCATCCACTACAACATCGGTGAACCTGTTGTATATGTCGGTCTTTTTGTGGGACAAATGGAGTTCATCGTACAAAAGGCCATGTCTTTCAAGCCATCGCTCGGTCGGCTCCCTGTGTTCTGGAGATCTGTGACTTGCAATGGTTATATGGTAATCGTTTTCTTTCAGTGAAGTCAGAAAGCCCTTCGCCTCAGGATACGGCAAATATCCGTCTCTATCCTGGTTTGCATGCACCGTGTTAATCGCCCTGTAAAAATCATCTTTTGAACAAAACCCCTTCCATATATCCCAGTCCGTCCATGCGTCAGGATGCGGAAAGTCCCTGTTAAACCCTGAAAGTTCCAGATACAAGGCGTCACTGAACTGCCATAATGTGTTGTCGATATCGACAATTGCCCTTTTGGTCACGACTGTCCCTCCTGTTTATTATAACCGACCGGGTGTTTTGGATAGAAGGTCCGTTAAAGCGTGATTGGAAGTAATTTACGGTTTTATCGGGAAAAAGGCGGGATATTTTATGATTTTTCGCACAACAGGCCGATACTGACCAGCGCAAAATAAGCAATATTTCAGGACCCATAATCTTCTTTCCCGATCATTATTCTCTCATTGCATTCGGCCTATGGTATACTTTTATGAGTAATACCGGTCCTGACTTATTTTATTGTAATGGGGGGCGGCATGGATTTGAACGACAGGGAAGGCCTCATTGACGGGCAATACGGTATTGCGGATCTCGTCGATCTGGATGAATTCCGGAAGATTTGTGAGCATTTCACAGAATGCACCGGCTTTACCGTCGGATTTCTGGACCACCCCGGACTGAATGTCCTGATCGCCACCGGTTGGCGGGATATCTGCGTTAAATTTCACAGGAGCTGTCCGGAATCCGCTGCGATCTGCCTGAAAAGCAACAGGCTCCTTCTGGATAATCTCAATGAAGCAGGAACGCTGTCGATCAGTCAGTGCGAAAACGGCCTCGTAGACTGCGCATTCCCCATTATCGTCAAAGGCAAGCACATCGCCAGTTTGGCCACGGGACAGCTGTTGATCGAGAAGCCGGACAGGGAACGTTTCAGGCAGCAGGCCGGGATATTCGGATTCGACGAAGAGGAATACCTGAAAGCCCTGGATGAAGTCCCGGTGGTTTCCGAGGAACAACTGCGGAGCGCAACAGCGTTCCTTGGGAAAATGACCCATTTCCTGTCGGATCTTGGATATGCGCGCATAACCGTCAGGGAAGAGACCGAACAGCTGAAGAATGAGATCTCGGTCCGCAAGAAAACCGAGCAGGCGCTGCGCGAAAGCGAGGAAGCGCTGCAACAAAATGCGCACCGGACTGAAGTGTTGCTGCAACTGAACCAGATGACTACTGCTTCACTCACTGAAATCACGGATTATGCCCTTGAAGAAGCTATTCGGCTGACCGGAAGCGCTATTGGATATGTAGCGTTTCTGAACGAGGATGAGAGCATATTAACAATGCATTCCTGGTCCAGGACTGCCATGGCTCAATGTAATATTTCACAAAAACCAATCCATTACCCCTTAAAGGAAACAGGACTATGGGGAGAAGCCGTAAGGCAACGCAAACCGGTCATTACAAACGATTACAGCGCCCCCAGCCCCCTTAAAAAAGGTTGTCCTGCCGGGCATGTCCGGATTCTTCGGCATATGAACATTCCCGTTTTTGTGGAATCCCATATTGTAATGGTTGCAGGGGTAGGTAATAAAGAAGATGAATATAATGAAGAGGATGTTCAGCAGCTCACGCTGTTAATGGAGGGAATGTGGAGGCTTGTCGAACGCAAACGGGCGGAGGAAGAAAGGAAAAGCTTGCAGGAGCGCCTGCAGCGGGCTGAAAAAATGGAGGCCCTGGGAACACTGGCGGGCGGCGTAGCCCACGACCTGAACAATGTTCTTGGTGTTGTGATCGGCTATGCTGAGTTGCTTCTGCACAGGCTGGAGGAAGCAAGTCCTCTTGGGCGTGACGTCAAGTGTATAATGCAGGGCGGGGAAAGGGCTGCGGCCATTGTCAATGATCTGCTTACCCTGGCCAGGCGGGGAGTGCAGACATCAAAGATTATCAACCTGAACACCCTCATCATGGATTCCCAAAAAGCTCCGGAGTTTGAGAAGATGGTTTCATTACACCCACGTGTACAAGTGGAAATGGACCTCGAAGCAGACCTTTTGAACATTGCAGGGTCTCCCGTTCATCTCGGCAAGTCGATCATGAATCTCGTCTCCAATGCCGTGGAGTCAATGCCCGACGGAGGATTACTGAAGATCACGACTTCCAACCGGTATCTGGACAGACCTGTTCAGGGATATGACGATGTCCGCCAGGGGGATTATGTGGTATTGTGCGTTTCCGATACCGGAGAAGGGATAGCTTCAAACGATATCAAGCGCATCTTCGAACCTTTTTATACAAAGAAGATTATGGGGAAAAGCGGGACTGGACTGGGCCTGTCGGTGGTCTGGGGAACGGTCAAGGACCATAACGGGTATATAGACGTCAAGAGCGAAGAAGGTAAAGGGAGCGCCTTTACCCTATATTTCCCGGTTACACGGGAGGATATATCCAAAGAACAGCAGCGTATAATATCCATGTCCGAATATGCGGGCAATAACGAATCCATCCTCGTTGTGGATGATGCCGATGATCAGCGCGATATGGCCTTGCGGATGCTCACCGGACTGAATTACAGGGTAATATCCGTCTCTTCCGGTGAGGCGGCCGTTGAATACCTTCTGACCAACACGGTGGATCTGGCTCTCCTGGACATGATCATGGATCCAGGGATGGATGGACTGGATACCTACAGGAAGATTCTTGAAATTCATCCGCGACAAAAAGCGATTATTGTGAGCGGCTTTTCCGAGTCGGCGCGGGTAAAGGAAGCGCAAACCCTCGGAGCCGGGGCTTATGTCAGGAAACCATATATTATGGAACGGCTGGGACTGGCGGTCAGGACGGAACTGGACAGAAAGAATTAGCGGCTGACTTTCTTATGCCCTTGCAGCTCCGTCAATGTTTTTGCCGCTGATGCAAGGTAATCCTGATTCCCCGCATGTTTGCCGAGCATCTATAATTTAATGATGCGTAATATTTTCAAATACCGGGCTCCTGTACTGTTGTGGATGGGGTCCATTCGTTGAAATCCCCTCAAAAAGGAGCGGCTGTCGATGCCTCTTCAGTGCCTCACACTTCTTGCTCCTGGGGCAGTTATTCTCGCATGCAGCCACATATCGTGTGGAATTGTTCCGCGGGCAACTGATTTTATCATTCTGCGGCATATTTCATTTTAACATAGCTCAACAGAACCTCTGCAAAAAATGGTCAAGCAGACAGCGAAACAACTTCGGAATTGGTAGTCACGATTAAACAACAGCCGCAAATATTGATAACATGTGGTATATCCATATTGCTTTAAAGGCGCTTTATCCTTTATCCTGTAAATTCGGATGGAAGCTTTCATGACGCGCCCGATCACAGACTGTCCGCATCTGCAGGGCAGACCATGTAATAAATGGAGGATTCATAATGCAACTGCCTGATTATATAACCATCGATGAAGTGAAAAAGGTCTGCAAGAAGCTTAAACTCAGGGACTGGACTGCCCTGAAAGAGCCGTCCGTCCCGCTTGAAGAGGCTACCATACTGATTGCCCTTGTGAATATAAGCAAAATCGATATCGAAACCGAAGAGTTCCGCCGGGGGCTTGAGGTTGAACTCGAGCACGGCATTGCGTTCTCCTCTTACAATGTCACGAACAATCACCCTGTCCTTACCGCCAAAATCGTTATGGCGCACTTTATGGAATCACTCGACTATTACAGGCTGCTTGACGTAGCTGAACTCGAAGGCGACCTGTTGAAGGCCCTGGCCGCAAACAATATCGGCATGGCGCGCTCAAAGTATAAAAAACTTGCGGCCGCAAAGATAGACCTCGCAAAAGCCGAGGCAAAGAGGCTGAAATAATTCCGGACAATATTCTTTATATTCCCGGAAAAAGTATATTCCTATCTCAGTATCTGGACAAGATTGCTGTAATCATCCGTCCACAAACGAATGCCGGGCCGCGCTTCGAGCTCTACCGCGACTTTATTGATCCCGGGAATCTGCCGCAGATCGCGTCCTGAGGTCATGAGGACCCAGTCGGTGTAATAAATCTGCATGGACCTGTCGGCATTGGCCCTAATAAGGACGGCCCGTTTGCCGAGCCCTGAACGCGCGAGTTCGAGCACGGGTTCGAGGTTCAGGTGACGATTGGATATATGGATCGCAAGTATACCGTCCGGCTTCAGCCGGTCGAAGTAGAGCTTGAGTGCCTCAACCGTCAGCAGATGCACGGGGATGGAATCGCTCGAAAAGGCGTCCACTATCAGCAAATCGAACTTCCGGGAGGGCTCCTGCTCAAGCGACAGCCGTCCATCGCCGATCGCCACCTCGACCCTGCCGCGACAGTCCGCCAGATAAGTAAATTCCTGCCGCGCCACCTTTTCAACTAATGGGTCTATTTCATAAAAACGGAAGTTATCGCCCTCCCTCGCATACGAGGAAATGGCCCCCACTCCCAGTCCTATAATGCCCACATCCCTCGGGCCGGGCCCGAGATTGTTTATCGCCATGCCTATGCCGGATGATTCCGAATAGTATGAGAAACGGCCCTTGCGCAATTTCGGATCGGTAAATTGTATGCCATGCGCGATTGTGCCGTGTATCAGCCTGCGATATTCCTTTTCCGTGCCTTCATCCATGACATCGACCTTGATGCCGCCATAAAAATCCCTCTCCAGAAAATGCGCAGACTGAGTGAATGAGTCTATATAATATACCGTTGCCCCGAGCGTCCCGAGGAACAATATTGAGCATACCGCATCGGTAATCCATTTTTTCCTGAAATTCACCGCCAGCAGAAGCAGGGCGCAGGCGCTCAGGGATATCATGAGTTCAAACGGCCCGTACAGGAATTTCGGCACGATTATGCCTACCAGCGCGCCTCCGGCCGCCCCGCCGACGGACATCATCAGATAAAAACCGGTCAGATATTTCGGGGCCGGTTTACGGGCAGCGAGTTCCCCGTGACAGAACATGCAGCAAAGAAACATGCCGGCGGAAAACAGGGGGATTGTCACCCTTACATCATAATTCTGCCCCCACTGCAGGACGGCAAACGACATAAGTCCCACGGCGACAGCTATGATCCATACATACCACGCCCTGCGATACCATCCGCTGCGGTCGAAGCAGAGAGTAAATGTGAAAAGATAGAGTGCAAGCGGAACTATCCAGAGAAACGGGATGGACGCGACATTCTGTGTGAGATAATTTGTCGCGGACAGAAACACTACGGAAGCGCATGTCGCAGGCAAAAACCACATTATCTTTTCCCTTGCAGTCGGAGGAGCCGCGTCCTCATCAGGTTTGTCAACCTCTATACTTTTACCGGCCTTTCGTTTTTTGCCCCGTCTGAATCCGGCTGCCGCAGTAATAATACAGGCTGCGGCAAACACCGCATATGCGCCCGACCAGCTGAAGGACTGCAGACCCAGGGTAAGGTTCGGCTCTATAATAAACGGATAAGCGAGCAGCCCGAGCAGTGAAGCGAGATTAGACAGCGCGAAGAGGCGGTAAGGTATAGCCTTCCGGAATTGCCCCGCGTACCAGCTCTGCAGAAGCGGGCTCGTTGTCGAGAGCAGGAAATAAGGAAGACCCACCGAAGTAATCAGGAGGATAAGCAGGTGCAGTACCGGATCGACATTTTCCATTATGCGAAGATCGCGGTCGGGAGTGACGGGGAGCAGCAGGAGACTGGCGCAAATAAAGACAACATGGATCAATCTTTGGCCTACAGGCTTAAGATGGTTTATCAATAAATGGGCATAGATATAACCGGCCAGCAGGGCCAGCTGGAAAAAAAGCATGCAGGTTATCCAGACCGACGCGGCGCCTCCGAACCAGGGCAAAATCATCTTTGCGATCATCGGCTGGA
>JGI20214J51088_10000676_pt1 | contig 23484 bp, 21 predicted proteins | sample WetSurMetagenome_FD_51088 | JGI IMG/M metagenome (IMG submission 51088) | reverse complement strand
GTTCAAACGGTTCAAACGGTTCAAACGGTTCAAACGGTTCAAACGGTTCAAACAGTTCAAACGGTTCAAACGGTTCAAACGGTTCAAACAGTTCAAACAGTTCAAACAGTTCAAACAGTTCAAACGGTTCAAACAGTTCAAACGGTTCAAACGGCTTAAACGGCTTAAACAGTTCAAACGGTTCAAACAGCTTAAACGGTTCTTCTATACAATCTAATTATTTTCTCCGCCTCTGTTTTTACCATGTCTCTCAATTCTTTTGGTTTTATAACTTCGACCCCAGAGCCATGTTTCAATATCTCCATAACCAGTTCGGGAAATGCGGCTGCGGGGAAGGTGAGTTCCATCGAGCCGTCTTTGTTTGTCTTCTCTTTCTGTTTCGGGTTCCATATCCAACCCCGTATCCATTTTGTCTTTTCAGGGCTGAAGCGAAGCGTTATTGATTGAGTTTTCCAGGCCTTGAAGATGCCGAAGCTTGAGGCAAAGTATTCTTCAGGGTTAAAGCCTTCCCTGACTTTAAAGGTTTCTTTGAGTGTTTTTATGTGGCTAATTCTGCTGAGGTTGAAGTTTCTGTATTCCAGTCTTAGGCGGCGCCACCCGATCATGTGCCAATGTCCCATGTAGTTGTACAGGTGGTAAGGATCGACAATCCTTTTGGTCGTCCCGCTGCCGTTCAGCGATGAATAGGTGATTTCGACAGACTTTCTTTTCAGGCAAGCGTCGAGGGCGTTTCTGAATATCTGATCATTTACCGGCGCGTGTTCGACAAAGCGGAGGGATATTGCCTGCTTTGATTTCGTGATGTCCGCTCCATGGTCTTTGAGAGTCAATGCTATTTTTTCGACTGCGTGTGCGATGTTGTTTCCGAGAGCGCGTCCCGCCACATTTTTAAGGATGTTTTGGGCAACGAGTAAGGCTATCAGGTCTTGAGAGGTCAGGCTGATAGCTGGGAGGCTGAAGTTTGTGTCGCGGTAATAGTAGCCTTTTTGGCGATAATCGTACTCCATCGGGCAGCCGAGCCGGTCGCGCATGAATACGATGTTGCGTTGAGCGGTCTTTTCGGAGATCTCGAACTGTGAAGCCAGGGTTACCGAGTTTGGATACTTTTCTCCTTTTGCCTGTTGCTCGAACCACTGAAATCTTGGGTAGATCAATATTGCGCCCATTTCTTTTCTGCCGAAGGATAATCCTGATTCTTCTCCGGGCGCAATAAATTGCGCCCGGAGAACACCCGTGAATCAGCGACTTTCCCCTTTAGCCGGTCTCCTCTGTGACAAAGTTCAAATCAAAGAAGGATGTTCAAGGCATAGCAACGTGCAAAATTATTTGCACTGAAGCAATTATAGCGCTTTGCACAGGACTTTTGAAGATTTTTTTTATTCCACGCAATTATCTTACTTTGCAGGCAGGTTGTGATGTAATATCATAAAAAAAGGGGATGATCAATCCCCCCAATTTATCAATGAATGGTTATTAAAGGTGATTAATAGGGATAAGCGCCTATAGCAACGCCCGGCACCCCTATAGCAATGCCCGGAGCCCCTATATATACACCGCCGCCCCAGTAAGCAGGATAACCCCTGTAATACCTGGGATAACCTCTGTAGTACCCGCCATAATACCCGCCATAACCTCCGTAGTACCCTCTGTAGTAACCATGTCCACCACCCCGATAGTAACCATGCCCACCACCATAATGACCCGATCCATGACTATACGAACTGCTATGCCCGCCTCCATATGATCCACCGCCTCTTGGTCCTGCAAAGCTTACACTCGTTGCCAAAAAGAACACAAGAACCACTCCTAATATCATCACCATCTTTTTCATTACAGCCTCCTTCGTATTGCTAGATTATTTATACAAGATTTTAAGACCCTTTTCTCTTTGTTCTGATCTGATCTTATCTTATCAAACAATTATGAAGCAGTCCCGAAGAGATTATGAAGAATTGTGAAGGCAAATCGGATATAGAAGGCATGGGGCATCTTGTCTCTGAATAGACTAGCATATTAAGCTCCGTGACCATAATTACAAAAAATAAAATGCAGCGGGCAGGTGAACTTCAGAAACATCCGGAACGGTCAGAAACCGTTCCCTGCGAAATATTTCATTGATAACGCCTATATAAACTAAACCATGCGGAAGGTAATTATATTTTTGAAGGTATTTTCCGGCATCCCGGCTATGTTACCCTTTTTATCGCATCAGCCACCCTGACAACCTTTGTCATCTCCTTCACATCATGAACCCGGACGATGTCGGCTCCGTTCATGACTGCGATTGCAACCGCAGCAGCAGCGCCTTCAAGTCTATCATCCGGCCCTACTCCGCCGAGGATCTCTCCGATAAAGGCCTTTCTCGACACCCCGACGAGGATTGGCATTTCAAGCTCCCTGAACTGAGCAAGATTCTTCAATATCCGGAGATTGTGCTCGAAGGTCTTGCCGAAGCCAATACCCGGATCTATTATGATCTTCGACCTGCTGATTCCGGCCTTTTCGGCGATGCGGATACTGCCTCTTAAATAATCGAGTATCTCGTCAATGAGGTTCGCATACACAGGATTCTTCTGCATATCGCGGGGAGTTCCTTTTATATGCATCAATATCACCGGGACCCCGGCTTCCGCCGCCACTTTCACCATGTCGCGATCGAATCTGAGACCGCTTATATCATTGATTATGGATGCTCCGGCTTCGACGGCAATGCTTGCTACAGTTGCTTTATATGTGTCTATTGAAATCGGGACCCGGACTTTTCCGGCTATCGTTTCTATCACCGGGATGACGCGCCTTAATTCTTCATGCTGTGTAACCGTCTCTGCGCCGGGCCTGGTTGATTCTCCGCCTATATCGATAATGTCGGCGCCGTCCTCCACCATTTTCAGGGCATGTTCAACAGCCATTGCCGGATCAAAAAAACGGTTGCCGTCAGAGAATGAATCAGGGGTTACATTGAGTATTCCCATTACAGCGGTCTTTTTACCTAAATCCAGCGAGTGATTCAGCCATTCAAGTTTCATTTACGGCAGGAAGCTATCAGGCTTCGGCAGGCTCTACATCGGTTATCAGCTGATCTATCTCAGAGCCGTCCATCGTCTCGCGTTCAAGCAGTTCGTTTGCAACCCTCTCCAGCAAATCCCTGTGTTTCTTGAGAAGAGCTACAGCATCCCTATATGCTCCCATGACAAGCCTCTTGACCTCTTCATCAATATCGACAGCGGTCTGTTCACTGTAATCCTTATGCCGGGCAATTTCGCGGCCCAGGAATATCTGTTCCTCCTTTTTGCCGAAGGTCAGCGGCCCGAGTGTTTCACTCATGCCCCACTCAGTGACCATGCGCCTTGCGAGATCGGTAGCCCTTTCGAGATCGTTGCCCGCGCCGGTTGTCATATGGCCGAGCGCAATTTCCTCCGCAGCCCTGCCGCCCATAAGCACCTTAAGCGCCTTCAGGAGATAATCATTTGAATATGTATACCTGTCGTCAAGCGGCAGCTGCTGCGTCACACCAAGCGCCCTGCCCCTGGGGATTATGCTCACCTTGTGAAGCGGGTCGGTGCCGGGTGTCAGTTTGGCGACCAGCGTATGGCCTGCCTCATGATAGGCAGTGTTTTTCTTTTCTTCATCATTGAGCACCATGCTCCTGCGCTCGGCGCCCATAAGCACCTTGTCTTTTGCGAATTCAAAGTCCGCCATATTGACCTTATCCTTTGACCCTCTTGCCGCAATAAGCGCCGCTTCATTTATCAAGTTGGCAAGATCGGCCCCAGAAAAACCCGGCGTGCCGCGCGCAATCTTTTCAAGCTCGACATTATCATCAAGGGGAATGGACTTGGAATGCACCTTGAGTATCTCGATCCTGCCCTTCACATCAGGAACCGGCACAACGATCTGGCGGTCAAACCTGCCGGGCCTAAGCAGCGCCGGATCAAGAACATCAGGTCTGTTTGTGGCTGCGATTATGATTACACCTTCCTTGCCTTCAAAGCCGTCCATCTCGACCAGCAGCTGGTTAAGGGTCTGCTCTCGTTCGTCATGCCCGCCGCCGAGACCTGCTCCCCTGTGCCTTCCCACTGCGTCTATCTCGTCGATAAATATTATACAGGGCGCCGTCTTCTTCGCCTGGTCAAAAAGATCCCTGACCCTCGACGCTCCGACGCCGACGAACATCTCAACAAAATCAGAACCGGATATCGAAAAGAAGGGCACAGCCGCCTCTCCTGCTATGGCCTTTGCAAGGAGTGTCTTGCCGGAGCCGGGAGAGCCAACAAGAAGCACACCCTTTGGCATCTTGCCGCCGAGCCGCGAAAACTTCGCCGGATCTCTCAGGAATTCGATGATCTCCTGGACCTCGTTCTTCGCCTCTTCTATGCCAGCAACATCGGAAAAAGTTACCTTTACCGCCTTGTCGGAGACGACCCTGGCCCTCGATTTGCCGAATGACATGGCCTTGTTCCCTCCGGCCTGCATTTGGCGCATGAAGAAAATCCAGATCAGCACTATTACGATAACAGGTCCCCATGAGAGTAGGAACGTCAGGTACCACGGGTTCTGATCAGGCGGCTTTGCGATAATACGGACATTCTTTGCCCTGAGATCGTCGACGAGATCGGGATAATTGGCCGCGTAAGTCCTGAATTTCGTCCCGTCCTTCAGCAGACCGCCGATATTACTTTCCTTGATCGTAACCTCATCAACCTCTCCGGCGTTTACCCTCGACAGAAATTCAGAAAAAACAATCTCCTTGTCGGGCTTCGGCTGTGTATTGAACAGGCTGAAAACGAAGAAGACCGACATGAATATAAACAGCCATATCAGAATGCTTTTGTACATTGATAATTTCTCTGGTGTCATTTGAAATATTCTAACATATTGCCCGCCAATATCTCATTTTGAACAGCGCTGAGTTCGCTTATCCCCTTTTCGGCGAGCCTTAGCAGTTCATCAAGGGTTTCCCTCGAAAACGGCTCCGCTTCCGCAGTGCCCTGTATCTCGACAATCCTGCCGCTGCCGGTCATGACTACATTCATATCGACATCCGCAGAAGAGTCTTCAGCATAACAGATATCAAGCATAGGAACTCCTTTTACCACACCTACACTAACAGCTGCAAGGCTGTCGGTTATAGGGCTTTTCGATATCAGGCCCCTTTGCATTGCAACTCCCACTGCGTCAAAAAGCGCGATATAGGCGCCTGTAATGGAAGCCGTGCGAGTGCCGCCGTCGGCCTGTATTACATCGCAGTCTATCCAGATAGTGCGCTCACCAAGTTTTACCATATCAATGACCCCGCGCAATGCGCGGCCGATGAGCCTTTTAATCTCCGTGGTTCTTCCGCCTGTTTTGCCCGAGGTCGCCTCTCGCACGGTTCGGACATTGGTAGCGCGCGGCAGCATGCCGTATTCCGCGGTTATCCATCCTTTTTTCTGGTCCCTGAGAAAAGGCGGCACCTTTTCCTCAATGGATGCCGTGCAGATCACCCTTGTGTCTCCGACTTCGATAAGAACCGAGCCTTCAGCAGGTTTAATAAAATTGCGCACAATTTTTATCCTGCGCAGTTCGTCGTTTTTTCTACCATCTATCCTCATTGTTCCTCCAGAATAAAACTCATACATTATCGGGTATCCTGACCCTCTCGATATCGGCAAGTTCCTCTCCGAGAAACCTGCCTCCTATAGCTGCAAATTTTCCGGTTGAATCCGTCACATAAAACTTGTGGGCTCCGGACGCCCCGGGCTTCCTGAGCATACAACCTTCGGCAAGCATAGTCTTGAGGGCTTTCCCCGTCTCGACAGCCGAATCAACGATAACAACGCCGCTCATAACCTCGCTGATCACCTTCCTGAGCAGTGGGTAGTGGGTGCAGCCGAGCACAAGAGTGTCTATCCCTTTCCCCCTGAGCGGGGCCAGATACCGCCCGGCGGTCAGCCTTGCTATGTCGCAATCCGTCCATCCTTCCTCGGCAAGAGGAACAAACAGCGGGCAGGCAAGTCCGAACACCTCAATGCCCCCATCGAACGACTTTATGGCCTTCAGATAGGCCCCACTACTGATAGTTGCCTCGGTGCCGATCACCCCGACCCGCCTGTTGACGGTTGCGGAGACAGCAGCCTTTGCGCCGGGCTCGATGACCCCGATTACGGGAATCGCTATGCGCTCCCTGATCCCGGCCAGGCTTGTCGCCGAAACCGAATTGCATGCAATCACGAGTATCTTGATATCTTTCCGCAGCATAAAATCGGTGCATTCAAACGAATAGCGGGCAATGGTCTCGACAGATCTGGAGCCGTACGGCACCCGCGCCGTATCCCCGAGATAAACGAGATTCTCGGCCGGCAATATCTCGCTTACAGCCTTGAATACGGTGAGCCCGCCGATACCTGAATCGAAAACGCCTATGGGACTGTCGCTGTTCATGATAATACTTTCAGAAAGAAACCGTTTCCTGCAGAGAGGTCAGTATCATCACATGACCTCCAATACTCTCGACCTCTCTTCCCTCGACGAACAGCCTGATATCCTTTACCTCGGCGACATTGGAAACAACAGTCTGGTGAAGAGACTTCAGCAGATAGTACTCATAAGCCGCGTCTCCCGAAAAATTCCTGCGGAACTCATCCGAAAGGTCTATATAAAAAACCCTGTTCCTGTCGCGGTACACACCCCGCACAACCGTGTTCTTTATATCCGACTTGAATCCGCTGAAATACTCCTGCAGCAGGGACTCGACCACCTTTACGGGGAGAGAACCGGCGGCAACCGTCCTTTCTTCCTTGATGAGTCCCTGACTTGTGGGGTAAAAAATATTTGCGGGCGTCTTTATGTCGGAAAACTGGGTCTTGATATCTATTCTGGATTGCCCGTTCTCATCCACCATAAGCGGCCTCGGCTTGAAGGGCTGAAAATATTCGAATGTCACCCATCCCGCCAATGTCACAAAGATCACCGCAACTCCGATCAATATGATTTTCCGCATATTCATAAACTCTCTTGCCTTTCCCGTCCGGGATTCTTCGCCGGTCTGGTCCCTGATTTTCTTTCCATCTTTGCTTCGGCCGCTTTTTCAGCCTTCCTGGCCGCATTATTGCCGTACTGCGCATCAGGTTTAGGCGCAGCTTTAACAGCGCCCTGTTTCTCTGCTCCAGGGTCCGGCTTATTAACCGGCGCAGTATGTCTTTCATCTCTCGTTCCTGCCGCAAGACCCCTTATGATCGCCGACATCATGCGCTCCCTGCTTTTTCTGTCGTAGGAAAATTCATCAGGATTAGGCAGCTCGATGATTATTGCCGGCGCCTTTGTCATCATGAGCACAGACAGGGGCAGCTCCGTTTTATGGGCGTTTATCGAAAACTCCTTCTCCATATTTTTTACAATGGAGTCCGCCACTCTCCAGGACACCTCTTTTTTATGCCTGCCCAATGCCCGGCCGCCTTCTTCCGGCTTGTCCGGAACAACATATACAGTCGCTGACTTCGTCGATGAAACATGGATGCTGATAAAAATATCCGGGCCTCTCCTGTTTGAAATCGCAATTCTCTCCCGCATGGGTATTACCTGATCGGATTTCCGCACAAGAACCGCATCTCTGCCGCTCTTTGCAAGCACAGCCGCAAGCTCGCGGGCAAACGAAAGTGTAAAATCCTTTTCAGCAAAACGGGTCCCCCTGATGCCGTATTCATAACCGCCATGGCCGGCGTCTACGACAAAACTTTTCAAGGCAAGCTGAGTTGCCAAAGGTTTGAGCGCAGCTGCCTGTCCCGAATCATCGCGGCGGGCTGAGGCAAAATAGATGTCAATTACCATCCGTGAAGGAGACTGCAGCCTGAACGTCTTTATTTCCTTTATATCGGGGACTGTTACGGCAAGGGTCAAGCCTTTCAGGGTAAGACCGACCGACTTCAGCATATCAATCCGGGAGCCCTCTTTTACAGTGCCCTTGTCGGTCAGAACCCGGAAAGATTTCTTTGCATTATCGGCCGACCCAATATCCCTTCGCAGATCTATTGCAATCGCCCTGTTCTTGTCGAGCATGGCCGTGCTCTTCGCAAAGACAAATCCTTCCGCTGTCAGGACCATCCTGACGCGATCTCCATGCGAGGCAGCCCGAATCCTGACAACAGCGCCATTGTCCTGGGCCGCAGGGGCTGCAAAAGCAAACAGGAGCAACAGTCCGAACAGGCAGAAACCGATAGACGATATATATTTTTTAAGCGACATCATATCAATTATAATATGTTTCATGCATTGAATGAATATTAAACCACATATATTTATGGGCAATCAAGAAAATTCCCCACTTTGTTACAATTCGGCGGCAGCTGTATCTTATGTGTATAATATTATGTAGACGGCTGATTTTAATCAATTCTTGTTTCTGTTATCGGATCCGGAGGTTGCGGTAATATGGTTCAACATGACAACGAGGAACATAATTCAGTCCTGGCCCTGATCGTTGATGACGATCAGAACGATCGGAAGTTACTCACCTACTACTTGTCCCACGAAGGATACAAAATTGAATCGGCCGCCGACGGCATGGAAGCTCTCGACAAAGCCCGGCGGCTAAACCCCGATATTATTATGCTTGACGTGTATATGCCCGGGATATCCGGGTTGGAAGTATGCCGCAAGCTTAAATCCCTCGAAGAAACCCGCCATATACCTGTTATTACCGTAACCGGAATGACAGACCGGGACATAAAGCTTGAATGTCTTGAAGCAGGGGCCAATAATTTCATAAGCAAACCTATAAACATGACCGAAATGCTGATAAAAGTAAGGAATCTCGTACGGTTAAAGGAGTTTGAAAGCATAAAGATCAAAAACGCACTGATGTCTGAAACTTACGCAGTCGTCGAAAGGATAAAGCGCGAGTGGGAAGAAAGCCTGGATTGCATCAACGATATAGTAATCCTTGCTGATTACAACTCCCTCGTTATCCGCTGCAATAAAACGCTCTGCACCCTTACCGGACACTCTTTCGATAAAATACTGTCACACAACTGGAAGGACGTTCTTATTGACGGGGGGTTTTCGCATAGCTCCGATTTTTCGGCCAACGGGGAAATTATTCATGAGAGCGGCAGGTGGTTCATGTTCTCGATCTACCGTATCGACGCGAATCTGGATTCTTCCTCGCTAGTAACAGTGCTTACTCTTCACGACATAACAGAACCAAAAAAAATAACCGCTGAACTCCTGGAAAGCCGGGAATTGCTCAGGACCAAGAATGACGAACTCGACAAGGCTATCCGGGACCTGAAGCTTACCCAGTCCCATATGCTGCAGCAGGAAAAAATGGCTTCTATCGGCCAGATCGCGGCAGGCGTGGCGCATGAGATCAATAATCCCATGGGCTATATCATATCGAACCTCCAGACCTTAAGGAAGTACTCTGCAAGGATTTCGGACTTTAACGAGGCCCTGTTTTCCGCTCTGAAAGGATGCGCTGAAAGATGCGACAATAACGAGGCATTCAGGAAACTCAATGAAATGAGAAAACACCTCAAAATCGATCATATCGTTTCCGATATTGGCAATATTGTGACAGAGTCTCTTGAAGGCTCCGACAGGGTCAGGATGATCGTGCAGGATCTCAAAATATTTTCAAGGGTCGACGAACCGGAACACAAGTTTGCCGATATCAACGCAGGCATCGAGAGCACGATCAACATCGTCTGGAATGAAATTAAATATAAAATTACTCTTGCCAGGGAATACGGAGACATCCCCCAGACCAAATGCAATCAGGGACAGCTAAATCAGGTCTTCATGAATATGATTGTAAACGCGGCCCAGGCCATCGACAAGCAGGGGGAGATAAGGATAAAAACATGGCATCACGACGGACGGATTTATGTCTCCATAGCCGACACCGGATGCGGCATACCTGAAGAAATCAGGAATAATATATTTGAGCCTTTCGTCACTACGAAGGAGATAGGGAAAGGCACCGGACTGGGCCTCAGCATCGCCTATGATATAATCAAAAAGCACAAGGGCGAGATCACTTTGGAAAGCACGGTAGGCAAAGGGACATCTTTTACTATCATGATTCCCGTTGTGGAGGACTGAATGGGAGAATGGATCAATATTCTTTGCGTTGACGATGAACCGAACGTCCTTAGCTCCCTGAAGCGTCTCTTTATGGATGAACCCTACACTATCCTGACGGCAACATCGGCCGGGGAAGGTCTCGAACTGCTGGCCCAAAACGATGTCCAGATCGTCATGTCCGATTACCGCATGCCTGTTACAAACGGCGTCGATTTTCTCAGCGAGGTGCGGAAGCGCTGGCCCAATACAGTAAGGATTGTTCTTTCCGGATATGCCGACACTGCGTCCATAGTATCGGCGATAAATGAGGGCCAGGTTTACAAATTCATCCCCAAACCCTGGAATGATGATGAATTGAAAATGAACATATCCAACGCGATAGAGCGTTATTACCTTTTCAAGAAAAATACCGAACTCAGCGCTGAACTCAAGATACTGCTCGACGAAAAATCACGCAGCCTTGAACTCAGGAGCCTTATGCTCGAAACCAATCAGCACATAGTCTACTCATTGCCGGTGCCGGTGCTGGGGATCGATAATGAAAACGTTGTTGCGCAGTGCAATCTGGCCTGGGCCGAAGAGACGGGCGACCACTGGAAATGTCTCGGGCAATTCGTGGAACACGCCCTTCCCGAGGATATATTGCGCTTCCTGGTCGAAGTCAAAGAGAAGCACAAGTCGGAGACAAGGACAACCATGAATGGCATCTCCGGCCGGCTTTTTGGAGCGGCTCTCTGGAACGACGAAGAATTCATGGAATTTAAATGCTATCTTCTCGTCTTCATTCGCGATGCGTAACGCAGTGGCCGGCAGAGGCAAGGCAAAGGAAAATTAAAATGGGAAACAGCTCTCCTGAAATTCCAAAACGCATTCTGTGTGTCGATGACGAAGAAAATGTGCTCCGGTCGCTGAAGCGTCTGTTTATATCAGAAGATTATGAGGTCCTGACCGCCCTGTCCGGGCCGGACGCTCTGAAACTGCTTAAAGAGAGCGAAATCCCCGTCATATTATCAGACCAGCGGATGCCGGTGATGTCCGGCGCCAAATTTCTCGAGAAATCGCGCGAAATTTCGCCGGATTCCATACGGATAATACTGACGGGCCATGCGGATGTCGAAGCGGCGATAGGCGCCATCAACCTGGGCGGCGCATCCCGATATGTGTCTAAACCGTGGAACGACAATGAACTGCTGCTCGTCGTGAAGGAAGCCCTCGAAAAATACAGCCTGGTAAGAGAAAACAGATATCTTAACGAGCTTACCCGTCGTCAGAATGAAGAATTGAAGAAATGGAATGAGGAACTCCAATATTATGTCCAGCAGCAGACCATCGACCTGACCAACCAGAACAAGGAACTGAAAAGGCTTAACGAAAAGCTGAGTAAAAATTTTAAGGATATTCTGGCATCCATGTCCGGCCTTATCGAACTCAGAAACCATACCGTGCACAGCCATTCTCACAACGTAGCCATGTTGTCGGCCATGATCGCCCGGAACATCGGCCTTACCGAACAAATGACAGAAACCATCTCAACAGCCGCGCTGCTGCATGATATAGGAAAAATCGGCGAATCGGACCTGGCGATGACCAAGGCTGTCACCGAACTCACACCCGAAGAACTTGCTGAATACAGGAAACACCCTGTCAGAAGCCAGGCGGTAATCGACTGCATTGAAGACCTGAGGGAAACCGGCCTGCTTGTGCGAAGTCACCACGAATGTTATAACGGCAAGGGGTTTCCCGACGGACTGAAGGCAGACGCAATACCTCTTGGCGCACGAATAATCTCCATTGCCGACAGGTTTGACAGGATGCTCCACTTCGAGATGCGTACGGCGGGCAACGCCCTTCAGACTATCAGAACAATGCTCGTTTCCCAGTTCGACGCAGCGCTTTTTTCCGCCCTTGAAAAGGCGACCGCAGAATTTTCCGCAGCCACAGGTTTGGCGGAAGACGAAAAGGAAGTCGAGCTGACCACGAAAGATCTTTCCCCCGGCATGACGCTTTCCAGGGATGTCAGGACAGGAACGGGTCTTTTGCTGCTAAGGAAAAATACGATCCTGAACACAAAAAACATAGAGACACTGACAAGGGGGTTCCATCTTGACCCGGCAAAAAGCGGGGTATTCATATTCAAAAAGAAAATAACACCCTGATTTGCATTTATCCCGGCTATTTGTATTAAATACTTTTGTATGGGAGATCATGCCATGAATACGGACGCTATACTGATTGTCGATGATGAACAGAATATTCTGAACGCGCTGAAACGGACTTTCTCGGATGATCCTTATCAGGTATACTCTGCTGAAAACGCCGCTGCAGGCCTTGAAATCCTTGGACTCCACAAGATAAAACTCGTGATAAGCGATGAAAGGATGCCCGGAATGTCGGGGGCGGAGTTTCTTGCCCAGGTCAGCGTCAGGTTCCCTCACGTCATCAGAATGATGCTTACAGGCCATGCCAGCCTTGACGCGGCAATAAAGGCCATTAACGAAGGGCAGATATACCGATTTTTCACCAAGCCCTGGAACGACCTTGAATTGCGTTATACGGTAATGTCCGCCATCGAGAAGTATGATCTCGAAGAAGAAAACAGGCTTATGCTGCGACTCATCAGAAAACAGGTAGTGAACATGAAAATACTCGAAAAGGAATATCCAGGCATTACCCGTCTCGATTATGACGAAAAAGGGTGTATACTGGCGGATGAAGTTTCCGATATGGAGATACAAAAGCTGCTTTCCGAACTCGACCCGGGACACACAAAATAGAAACCCTTTTGCTTGGGGGTAGAAGCGCATGCCGGAAATCAGCGTTAGGATGTATCTGCCGGTATAAAAAAAACGACATTAACACTGAACGCATATCTGAAAAGGCCGACCACCTTGTAGTTGACAAAGAATGAAATATTTAGTAACCTATTTACAGCTCGGAAATGACCCCCCTATGCAGGGATAAATCATAATCAACTTTTATTTTGACCGTTTTATTGTCAGTATTGAGGGAAATTCCATATCTTCACTTGTAACAGGTTCGACAATTGCGATTATCTACCCAGAGAGGAAAACAGATGGAAAATAATATTTCAATCTCGGAATTGAAACAAAAGACCGTGGACAACCTGGTGACTATCGCCAAGGAACTCAATGTGGACACCGCCAGCGGCATGCGGAAGCAGGAACTCATTTTTGCAATCCTCCAGGCCCAGACCGACAAGGCCGGCAATGTCTACGGAGCGGGTGTGCTCGAAATACTGCCCGACGGATTCGGCTTTCTGCGGTCTCTCGATTACAGCTACCTGCCCTCGCCGGACGATATCTATGTTTCTCCATCCCAGATCAGGCGTTTTGCTTTGAGGACCGGCGATTATGTGTCGGGTCAAATTCGCCCCCCAAAGGAAAGCGAGCGTTATTTCGCGCTACTGAAGGTTGAGACCATCAACGACGAAACTCCGGAAGAAAATATCAGACGTCCTCTGTTCGATAACCTTACCCCATACTATCCGACTGAAAGAATACAGCTTGAATATATCCCCTCTGATTTCTCGATGAGGGTAATGGATCTTATCAACCCTATTGGAAAAGGCCAGCGCGGTCTTATTGTCGCGGCTCCCCGGACTGGAAAGACCATGTTGCTTCAGTCGATAGCCAAGGCCATCAAGACAAACCACCCGGAAATTCACCTGATAATACTGCTGATAGATGAAAGACCCGAAGAGGTGACAGACTGGAAAAGACAGGTAACCGGCGCCGAAATCATCAGCTCCACATTCGACGAACCGCCACAGCGTCACGTCCAGGTCTCAGAGATGGTTATAGACAGGGCCAAGAGGCTGGTTGAAGAGAAGCGCGATGTCGTGATACTGCTCGACAGTATCACGAGGCTTGCAAGGGCCTACAACGCCATCACGCCTGCAAGCGGCAAGGTGCTCTCCGGAGGTCTTGACGCCAACGCTCTTCAGAGACCGAAGAGGTTCTTCGGCACTGCAAGAAATATCGAGGAAGGCGGCAGCCTGACGATTATTGCAACATCTCTCGTAGACACCGGCAGCAGGATGGACGATGTAATATTCGAAGAGTTCAAGGGCACAGGCAACATGGAGGTGCATCTCGACAGAAAACTGGTCGAAAAGAGGATATTCCCGTGCATCGACATCAACGCCTCCGGCACACGCAAAGAAGAGCTGCTGGTGGACGCCGACCAGCTCAACAAGATGTGGATACTCAGAAAGGTGCTCAATCCGCTGAGCACTGTAGAAAGCATGGAATTTCTTCTGAGCAAACTCAAGGGAGCCAAAAACAACAAGGATTTCCTTGAGATGATGAATAAGTAAATGAGTCTATGGATATCGTCAACGATCAGAAGTGCTTCGGCTGCGGACAGGAAAATGCCGCGGGGCTGAAGCTGATATTCAGAAAAGAGCAGGGCAAAGCCTCTTCAGAGTTTATCCTCGACAAAAATTTCCAGGGATATAGAAATATGGTTCATGGCGGAATTATCGCGACCATTATGGATGAGGCCATGGTGCATGCCGCCATGTCGGAAGGATTCTTTCCTGTAACAGCCGAAATGACAATACGTTACATAAAGCCGGTTTATGTGGAACAGAGGCTCGAAGTGGAAGGCTGGTTGTCTGAAAGAGGCTCAAGAAAACTCGATGCGCGCGCTAAATTGCTGGACGTAAAAACAGGCGCCCTATGCGCCGAATCCTCTGCAAAGCTAATTCTGCCAAGATAAGAGCCGGACTGGGAAACAGAAAGAGAGGGCCTGATTACACTGGATGTAACCGGCCCCCTCTTTTGCGATAATCGGCTTCCGACTTAATTTAAAATCATATCGCCGGCTTGAATGTTGCTGTTATTGATGCCGCTTTTGACAGGTCCCTGATAGTGCAGGTGGCCCTCCCCGTGTTGTTATTTGTCCCGGTTCCCCCTGCTGCCACGCATGTGCCGCCCCAGGTCGCTACGGACCCGATTTTCGCTTTTGCGGCAATGACTACTTTAGATCCCTTAATATACTGGGCTGATCCGGTAGCTGCGGCAGGATAGCTATAGCCGACTTCTGCAGGACTGGTTATTATTCCGCCTTTTCCTTTTCCTTTGGCATTGACCGTTACTTTATACGTATATCCTGCAAATGCCTTGATACATACATTTGCATCCTCTTTAGCGGAAAAATCATACCATGAACTGCCGCCTGGACTGATAAAGCTCTCTCCGGGATTTGCGGTGGCCAAACTGCTGTAATTGCTGTAAGGATATTCAATTGCAATGGGATAGTTATATCCAGGTGTCGTAAACTTCACAACCACAGAAAATTTCTGCCCTTTGATAACAGAAACACCTTTATAAAGGCTAAGTGTATGATATCCAGGGTGAGCTATGGTTCCTGACAGAGAACCCGCCAAAGTCCCGTTTGTCGGATCAGTGGTTCCTGAAACACCCTTATAAATATAGACTTTGTAAGTTGAATTTGCGCTTGGCGTATAGAAGCTTACTGCAGTGATAGTTTCAGTCGCTTTTGCCTTAAAGACGTTGGCGGCCCATGCAGTCTTGCCGCCATATCCTATGTTACCCGTCCAGCCCAGCGGGTCATATTGGTAAATACGCTTATAATTTGTTCTCGATTCGCCTTTTACAAAAGCAACTATTTCATCATAGCCAAAGACAGTATCATAATAGGAGATATAAAAATAACCGTTATCTCCCCAGGAGGCGCCCCAGCTGTTCTTTGCAATATACGCCCCGTTCCCTGCAGGCGTTGTATTGAAATTGCTTTTATCATAATTATCATCCCATCCAACCAGGGTCACTTCATGATTGGTTCCAGCGCCTGAATAATAATAGGCATAGGTTGTAGAGTTATATGAAGCGCTTGAATAATACAGCGATACAGCAAGGCCGCCATATGTTAAAATGGCCTCTTTAATCCCATCATTGTCTGTCGCGCTTGACTTGGCGGGGACAATGAGAACTTCCTGAATATGCTTTCTGGGGCTAAGACCGGAAGGAGAAACTCCGGAAGCCGGATTATAAGGGTCAGCTGCTTCGCTGATGGGACCGCTCCAGCGCGCAAGGTAAGCCATGGCAATATATGCGTTTCCGCCATCGCAATATGCCCAATCGTAACCATGAGTGTTTTTCATGTTATTTTCTGAAAAATTCCATGTTTCATCTGTCAAATAGTTTGATTCAAGAGAACCATATGTCGCAAAAGCCCAACAGCTTCCGCAATTCCCCTGATCTTTTACAGATGTCACCTTGCCTGCGCTTCTCAAATCGTAAGAAACCGGGTACCCCAATTTCTGCAATTGGGGGGTTGACTGAAGGTCTGCCTTCTGGCCTTTAAGATGAGACAGGTCAACAGGCGATGCTTTATGCCCCAAAGAAAATCCTTCTCCGCTAATCGCGGGCTGAGCGACTGCCCTTAACCTTTCCTGCTGTTGCTGCTGAAAAGCAGGGTTTACAGGCGCAAATTGGGAAGACTGTTCTCCAAATACGGCTGATATGGAAAACAGGGATATTGTGAGAAAAACCAATACAAAAATAATACTGGGGACACCAACGAATTTACTATTTAGTTTCAAGATTTTGCCTCCCGCCAATTTTTTTTTTGCGCATTGAGTTACTACGATAATTTTCCGGGTCCTAGCGCATCGCCAATAGCCACATGTATCTTACTATTATGTATCAAAAACTATACCAAAAGATATCTCATTATTAGGACGGAGTTAATCTTTTTGACCGAAAGGCCGGTTATGGAATCAAATCCATAGCCGTAGGGCATTATTGAGATTGCCAGGCTATATCTCATCAATAAGTCGTTTGAGGTCCGCCCTCTCATTTCTGGTCATCTTCTTGTCCCGGTAATAGAGTTCGTTGAATTCGGACGCAAACCTGAGGGCCTTTCCCCTGATTGCAGGATCATCCACACGCCTCGCAAACTCATCGAGCCCCTCAGAAGAGACCCTCTCATAACCTCGCTTCTTCATCCTGGTGACAAAGCGCTTTACCAGCCTCTTTTCGACCGGCTTTCTTTTCAACAAGGCATATATCAGGATTGCAAGAATAACAATTGCAGCTCCCGCATAGGCCGCTACAGGCATGACATCGCTGAATGACAGTGGTGAACGCAAGGGCGCCCTGAGCAGATTCCTGAGGCCGACAAACACCGATATCTGCTTGTCAAAATCATAGTCTATAATAAGGGAGTTCCAGTAATAGTTTATGAAATCCAGAAATAGCCTGACCTTCCATAACAGGCCCTTTTGTCCAAGGTTAACGGATGTGTCGCGGCCTTCAGGCGTAGGGTCCATCCTGAGCCAGCCCTTGCCTTCTATATAAACTTCTACCCATACATGAGCAGTATTCTGAGTAACCAGATAATAGCGGCCAAAGTCATTGTATTGCCCGCCCAGATAGCCTCCGACAAGCCTGGCCGGTATACCGTCAAGACGCAGCATTACTGCCATGGACGAAGCAAAATATTCACAGTTGCCGTATTTGTGAATAAAAAGAAAATCCCCGACCGGATTTTCGGTAATCGGCAGATTATTCAGCGAGTAAGAAAACGAGCCTCTTTTAAGATATTGAAGAATCGACTGTACGGCCGATTCCCTGTCTTTTCCGGCAGACAATTCCCTGACAAGCGCCTTCACCCTGCTGAAATCACGTTCCGGCATTTGAAGATATCTCTTTCTGTCGACTGCTTTCTCCTCAAGGGTATCGGTCAATACCGAAACAACATCGTATCTGACAAGTTTTTCGATATTTTTCCTTACCGATATTGTAAGATCGTCCGACATGAATGCGCGTCTGTAATGAACAGACGCCGGCTTGTCGAGAGCAAAGAGATATCTGTTCTCATAGGGTTCAAGGTAAATGACCTGCGACACCTTTTTGCCTGAAAACGCCCTCGGGGAAGTCTGCATTTCTGTTTTGCCCGCTTTTTTCCATGAAGAACCGTCAAAATAGTCCAGTACAATGCCTCTCCAGTAAAGCATCGCCGGGTCTATCTTTTCCGTCTCGACCCTCATTATAGTCGCATTGTTTTCCTGGATGCCGGAGATATCCCCCAATCTCACAGACTCGGAAAATCCGGTCGAACCCGTCGACTTTGCGATTATGTTCAGCATGGGGAATCCGGTGCGAGGCAGTATGACGAACATCATAGCGGTAACGGGTATGGACACCAGCGCTATAAACAGCGCCCTCGACAGTATGCTGCGCAGGTCCCTGTTGGTGATCATCATGCCGCTCTGCTGAGAGTGGAATGTGATCAGGACAATACCTACCGGCAGCAATAATGCCAGCAGCAAGAGTATAAAAATAAATTGTATATCCAGAGACAGCAGCGCCGACCCGGTAAGTATGAATATCGAGAGCATATATATCTGCAGATAATCCCTGGCTTTTTTTTCTTCAATCAGTTTTACGGCAAGCAGTATCAGCAAGGTCTCGACCAGCGGGGCCGCGAAATCGTCGAGGCTGATCCTCAGAAAAGTAATCCCGATAAAAACCAGCAGGGCGATATTGAGAGGCATTCTGTATATCGTATATCTCTTGTGATAATCGAAATACATGGCCGCGCCGAACATACAGATAAACGGCAGGGAAAAGACTATACCTACATGCATAACGACCGAAACAAAGGCGATCGCGCTGACGGCATAGGTGAAGAGATTAAGGGCCCCCTCGGTCCTTACGGTATAAATGCCCTCATGCTTTTTCATACAATGCAAGCTCCCTGAGCATGGCGATCCTGCCGCCTCCGGTGTTTCCTCCGCCCGCGGGTTTGAAGACCTTTCCTCCGATCCTCAACCCTACGGGGATGTTCAGCCTGAAACTCCTGAGGATATAATAAGTAACGTATGAAAGCCTTTCCTCAATATCCTTTACCTCAAGATTTCCGAAATCTATAATCTGCGGGCGGTGTGAAAAAGAAGAAAGCTCCTTTGTCTTGAGTTTCTGGGTCCTGGCGCTGGCCTTCCAGTGTATATATTTGAGCGGATCGCCGTAACGGTAATCTCTTATGGACAGCAGATCGGACTCAAAACCCGACCTGTCGGATGTGATGTCGCCTGTCGACCTCTGTTCGTCAGTATAGATCAGCGAAAGCGGGCATTTTTTCGGAGCCGGAAATACAATCAGACTGACATCCGCGTCCATGCGCCTGAATCTAACAAAGAAATTGAAAGGATAAACCGATGAAATCCGGATGTCACTGATCCGATGCCATCCCCTGGCGTCGAACTTCATATTTATCAGGCCGCTCACAGAGCCCCTGCGCGCAATAACCGGGAACAGCAGTTCATCTCCTCCGATTGTTATCCTGATCAGAAAAGACGGCGAGAGGGGCTTGTCATTGATCACAACAACTTTAACGGGTATTTCCGCGCCCGAATATATCTCTTCGGGCGGTTCGACATCCACCCTGAGACCCTTTATGTTGCGCATCCCGAAAAAACCGGAGACCCCCATAAAACTCAGCAGCACAGAGACAACAAGATAAACGAGATTATTGCCTGTATTCACTGCCGCAAAGCCGAGAAACAGCGTCAGGGCTATATATATCCATCCGGCCCTTGTGATCCTGATTACGCCGGGACCGCGATGCCTTCGATGATCGATCTGATTATCTCCTTCCTGTCGACACGCTCATATTCTTCCCTGACAATGATTCTGTGCGGTATAGTGTATTCGGTCAGTTCCCTGATATCTTCCGGTATCACATAGTTCCGGCCGCTGAAATAGGCCTTCACCTTTGCGGTCGAGATGACGGCAAGCACTCCCCTTGTGGAAATGCCTGCGAGAATATGCTTGTTGTTGCGTGTAGCCTCGACTATATCGAGGATATAATCGAGTATCTTGTCCGACACAAAGACATTCTCCCTGATATCCTCCTGTATCTTCAGCGCCTCATCCCCGGTAAGCGCAGGCTGAATCGAATAGAGTTCCTCCCGCCTGCTGCCGTGCGTCAGTATCTCCTTCTCAGCCTGTCTCGATGCGTACCCTATACTTATCTTCATGGTAAAGCGGTCAAGCTGGGATTCGGGCAGAGGGAATGTGCCGAACTGTTCCACGGGATTCTGGGTGGCGATAACAAAAAAGGGTTTGACCAGATTATAGGTTTTACCCTCTATAGTTATCTGCTTCTCTCCCATGGCTTCGAGCAGCGCGCTCTGCGTCTTGGGCGTGGCCCTGTTTATCTCATCTACCAGCACCACATTATTGAAAACCGGCCCCTGATGGAATTCGAACAAGCCCGTATCCTTGTTGTAAATCGATACTCCAGTAATATCGCTCGGCAGCAGATCGCTGGTGCATTGCACCCTGCCGAAACCGAGACCGATAGCTTTGGCCATGCCGATAGCCAGGGTAGTCTTCCCCAGACCCGGAAGGTCTTCTATCAGGAGATGTCCCCGTGAAAAAAAAGTGATAAGCGCCAGTTTAAGGGCCTTGGACTTGCCGTGCAGAAACTCGGAAAGCAGGCTGATTATTTCTTCGCTCTTATTCTTCATGCCTTTTTAACTCCTGCCTCATCTGCGATTAAACTCCTTCTCTTATTATATAATGAAATATGGATAAGATAATTCTCAGACGCCCCGGCAGGGTAACTGCGGGCCATGACTGGATTTTCTCAAACGAACTTGCAGTAAGCCCGAAAAAATTCAGTCCCGGATCGATTGTAGAGGTCCGTGATATGAAGGACAACTTTATCGGCATCGGATATATAAATCCGAACTCGCTGATAGCTGTGCGTCTTCTCACCAGAAAGATGGAGCCTATTGACAGCTCCTTCTTCAGGAAGAGGATAGTTGAGGCGCTCGATTACAGGCGGTCTATGGGCATAAGCGGCGATTCTTTCAGGGCCATATTCAGCGAAGGAGATTTTCTGCCCGGCCTGATTGCGGACAAATACGGCGACTGTCTCGTCCTGCAATTCCTGACACTCGGAATGGATACATTGAAAGACACCATCCTGCCTATTATTGATGAGTTTTTTTCGCCCTCTGTCATAGCTCTAAAAAACGACAGCAAAAGCCGCGGACTCGAAGGCCTTCCCCTTTATAAGGAACTGATCAAGGGCTCACTGGATAAACTTCCGGTGATCGATGAAGGCGGCTTGTCATTTGAGATCGAACCGCTCGCAGGTCAGAAAACCGGTTTTTTCCTGGACCAGCGTTCAAACAGGCTGGCGTTCGCTGAACTCGTTCATGAAGGAAAGGGTCTCGACCTTTTCTGCTACAGTGGCGCTTGGGGATTACAGGCTGCGAAGAAGGGGCTCAAGGTAACTTTTGTGGATGATTCCGACACAGCTCTCACACAGGTAAGGCAGAATGCAGCGAGAAACGGTGTTGAAGATAACTGCTGCTGCATGAAGTCCAATGTATTTGACTTCCTCAGGACCGAGGTAAACTCCGGGAAAAAATATGATTTCATTGTCCTTGATCCACCGGCCTTTGTCAAAAACAGGCTAAAGATAAAGGACGCCCTGCGCGGTTACCGCGAGATAAACTCGCTCGCCATGCAGCTGTTAAAGGATGACGGACTGCTGGCCACATCCTCGTGCTCTTATCACATTGACAGGGCGACCTTCCTCGATATGCTCCGCGATTCGGCCAAAGAGTCCCGCAGGCAATTCCGGCTGATCGAATACCGCTCGCAGGGAAGAGACCACCCTGTCCTGCTCTCCATGCCCGAAACCGAATACCTCAAATGCGCCTTTCTGCGTTTCTGAGGGTGATTTAAACTCTGAGATGCATTATCAAAACAGTGTGAAGCCATATTAATGACATCTTAGACAATTCTCGGCCTGATTACGAAGCCGGCCGGTTTAAATAGCTGCGCCCCTGTTCGACCTTGTCTGACCATCAGGTTTCCATACAATACCCTCCCCATAACTTGACTCTTTCGGCTATACTTGACTCTTTCAGCTATATTTTATTATGATATATCGCTAAATTTAAGATAACCATTTAATTAATATAGCTTTTATCAGGAGGCCAGCCTTGGAAACACCTAATTTGCTTCATGCCATTATCCCGTCATTTCCGCCGTATGTAACATATTCATGGCTTGCGATGATCATATTGATCGCAACAGCCGTCCTGGTAAGAAGTCGCTTAAGCCTCGTCCCTTCAGGAGTCCAGAATCTTATGGAGGTATTCTGCGACTTCTTCCTGACATCATCAAAAGACAGCATCGGCAAAGAGTACGGAGAAAAATTCTACCCGCTGCTCGGCACCATCTTTCTTTACATCCTTGTCTGCAACATATTCGGCCTGATACCGGGCTTTGAATCGCCGACAAGCAATATTAACATGACCGCTTCCATGGCCGTGCCCGTATTCATCATTTACCAGTTTTATGGTATAAAAATACATAAATTCAGTTACATAAAGCATTTCCTTGGCCCTATCAGGTCGGTGGCCGCCATACCCTTTATGATATTCATGTTCATCCTTGAGGTCATCGGCCATATCGTAAGGCCGGTAACTCTATCAGTCCGACTCTTCGGGAACATGATGGCCAAGCATCTGCTGCTCATAATCCTCGGCATACTCGCCCCCTGGATAATACCGGTTGCAATCCTCGGGCTCGGGACGCTGATCAGTTTCATTCAGGCATATGTATTCATGCTGCTCACCGCGTTATATCTGGCGGGCGCGGTGGAAGAAGCGCACTGACGCCACAAATTCATGAAAGGAGGAAAAGGAATGAAGAAGACATTCATGGTAACAATGCTTGTGATTTTTGCATTGGCGCTCTTTGCCCCGATTGCAGCTTTTGCTGCTGAGGCTGCGGGAGCTCCGGCAGCCGATTCCGGCAAACTGATGTATTACGGTTTGGCGACACTCGGTTGCGCAGTAGGCATTGGTCTGGCAGCAGCAGGTTGCGGAGCTGGTATGGGACATGGCATCAGGGGAGCCCTCGAAGGCACCGCAAGGAATCCAGCAGTCGGCGGAAAGCTCATGACGACATTGATCATCGGTCTTGCGATGATCGAGTCTCTCGCTATTTACGCGCTCGTTATTGTTCTGATAACTTTCTACGCAAACCCATTTGTAAAATAACATTATTATCATTAATCGGAAAAAGGCCCGCAAGGGCCTTTTTTTTTCGCTATTTTAGACTCCAACGCCGCGTTGCATCATATAAAAATCATGTCCAAATGGGTATCGGTTGCATCACATAAAATCACGTCGAAAGGTTTTTCATTATTTGTTGCCGCTTCGTATGATTCATCAGGCTTTTGTGAGTGTTGCCGGCCATGGGAAACAACGTCATTCCCTCGCAGCCAACAGTAGGTGCATTAAGCAGCGGGAATCCAGAAGCTGTTCTCGCAGGAAAATCTCTCTTCTGGTAAAGAGCCCCTGAGTGTCATTTCGATGCGAAGCGAGAAATCTCAAGGAATATCGCA
>JGI20214J51088_10000675_pt1 | contig 23486 bp, 23 predicted proteins | sample WetSurMetagenome_FD_51088 | JGI IMG/M metagenome (IMG submission 51088) | reverse complement strand
AAAGGAGTCGGAACATAAGTAACATGCAAATGAAGAACGTCTCCGGGATTTCTAAGCGTCATTATGCGGGATGCTTCGTAATAAAAGATATTTTGATATTCGCCCGCCGTACCACCTAGCTCTATCAAAATGATATCTGCTTTTGAGATTTGCGCCACCCTATGAATTCTCGAAGTAATTTCATCGGTAATATGTGGTATTGCTTCAACATCCTCGCCGTTATATTCAAATCTTCTTTCTCTGTCAATTACGGTCTGATAGATTTTCCCCATCGTTACGAAATTGTCTTTGCCCATGTCTGCATCCAAATATTTTTCGTAAGTCCCGATATCCATATCTCCTTCCGTTCCGTCTTCGCAAAGAAACGGATCGCCGTGCTCAATGGGATTAATTGTGCCGGCATCAAGATTTAGATAATTTTCAAATTTCATCGGGGCGACTTTATATCCTGCCGATTTGAGAAGAAAAGCTATCGAGGCTGCTGTTGTGCCTTTTCCTATTCCCGATATTACACCGCCTGATACGAAGATGTACTTAGTGTGCACGATTTATATTAGCAAAATATAATATAGGTCGTCAATGGGGAATTTTATCCGTCAGGAATATGTGCAATTAATATCAAGCGGATTAATTTAACAAAGCATATTATTGGCGCGCAAAGGAGAGGCATATGAGCGTCGAAACAATGTCATCCGGACCGGCAATAAGTGCTGCGACATCTGCAGCTGTCGGACCCGCAATTTCTTCTGGGCTTTCACAGGATATTGGAGGGACACATGTTTCTGGATTTGACAATGCTGCTTTTGTGCAGACTTTTGAAATGCCGGCACCGCCTTCAAGTTCATTTGGTAGCGACAGAGTTAATCCCGGTTTTTCTCCATTCGAGGATACTCAACCACTGTGGCAGGTGCCAACCGAAAACAAAACAGAAATAATAAATAATTTAGTTGAAAAGCAGGCGCCTGATATCCACAACACATTTGAGGGCACCGTAGAACTTAAATCCCCTATTGTAGGCAATTTTGACAGGACAGTTCTGAATGAGTTGCTGGCAGATACGGTTTCTATTTGGCAAGCTCCGAAAGAGATAGGGATAACTTCACCAGCAGAAATATCAATAGAAAAACCTTTGGACAATATTGAGATTAAAATGCCTGCAGATCAAGCCAAGAATTTGGAAGTAATTATTGATGAAACAATACCCGACATCAATGAGGCAAAAATCGAGCTGGCCGAAGATATTCTTAATGCTTATTTAGCTAAAGAGTTGCCTGCCGCAAGTCCTGAAACAGAAATGCGGGAATTTGTTAAACCAGAATCTGTGGAAATGCAGGGACTAAAAGCGGACGCCCTACAGGCAGTAAAAGTCAAGGAAGTTTTGGTTTCAATGGGTGAAACCGATGAGGAAGCAGAAAAATATGCGGTTGAAGCTTTTGCCAAGGCTCAAGAGCAAAAAGAAACCGTGAAAGTCTTGAAGGAAGAAAACAATAATCAGTCTCCTTTGCCTGAAAAACCAAAATATGAGCATGACGGAAAAGCTGATAATAAAAGAAAAGAGTATATACAAAAAGCTGTTGAAGCTGTAGCAAAAAATGTTGATGAAGGGCAGGAAGATAAAATTACGGGTGAGGCTGTTGTCAGAGAAATGCCCGCAGGTCAGCCTGAAGAAATTGTAAGCGAAATATTGCCGAAAAATTCCATCGACGAATCTTATGTACAGTTGATGGTTATGCTTCGCGAAATTAACAAATTCACTGCTGAAACAGTAGCTGATGAAGCGGAAAATTTAATAAACGCAAATCATGCAGTGAAAACAGGTGCAACCCAACAGGCAACGGAAAGCGAAGTCCAAAAAGTCCTCAAAGGAAAAGAAACAGTAATATTTAAAGCACAATCAAGGCAATAATAGCTACTTATTTTCCTTGCTTAATCCTTTATTGAGTGCTGCTAAAAATGGATCCATATCATTTCTATCTGCCTGTTTTTCGGATGGGAGATGATATCCATATTCAAATCTGAGAGCTCTAATTGTGCCCAGATAAACGTCAAATTCGTCTTTGTAGAAACTGTCTTTTCTTAGTTTATCGCTGATGCTCCTAATTAAAGTTGCATTCGGTCTTTCTCCCGTCTGCTGTTTAATATAACCTGAAACTAATTCAACTGTATTTTTCATTATTTTTCTGAGCGGGATACGAGAATTGAACTCGCTTCTCTACCTTGGGAAGGTAGCATACTACCGGTGTACTAATCCCGCAGACATAGACATTTTACCACAAATGGATTTTTTGGAAACCTATTTGGTATTAGCTGGATTTCAGTGAAGCGTTGATAAAATTATTTAATTCTTCTTTCAGATTTAAGGGTATTTTCGCCAATTCGCTCATTGTTTGCGATGCGATACTTACAGCGTTCTGCGAAATCGCATCAGCTTCCACAGTTGAACACTTAGCTGTTTCTGCCTGAAAACCTGCGCGTGGAGCTCTACCTTCATACATTGGATCAAACCAGTAAGTTCGCTCTCCCGACACTCCCCACAGGGAGCCATTCCTTTCTTCCCATTGAACATTTCCCTCCATACCCTCCACAGTTTTCTTGAAGATATCTAAACTTTTTCCACATGGCCAGTAACAGTTAAGAAGTCCGTCAGTCTTATATAGTTCCGCTGCGAATATTGCTTTTCCAGGGCCCTGTTCAAAAATAATTCTAGACATTAAATCTCTGTTTTCTCTTTTTATTTCTACATGTGGAACTTCAGGCGTACTCATTTATGCCACCATTATATCCAATCTGGTAATAATGTCAAATGTTTTGAGGTGTTAGTTAACGCGGGATTATGAAGACGTTGCCGCGGTGGATTAATCTTGGATTTGCGAGATGATTTGCTTTGGCAATCTCAGGCCATCTGAACCCGTCTCCGTATGCTCTAACGGCAATATTCCACAAATTATCTCCTCTGACTACGGTGTATGTATCTCCTGAAATTGAATTATTCTTGACTTCAGAACTTTGTGTTTGCGATGGCTGCGCAACCTCTTTTGTCACAGATTTTTCTTCGCTAATATCTGGGATTTTCAATTTATCGCCGGGATAAATTATCCCCGGATTTTGCAGATTATTTAATTTTGCAATCTCTACCCATTTGTATCCGTTGTTATAAACGTTTTGCGAAATGGTCCACAAATCATCACCAGGTCTTACCGTATAAGTTGAAGAAGTATTGGAATCGTTAAATATTTGTTCCCATGTTTTTGGAGTATCCATCACCGAACTGGTCTGAGCATTTCTGTTAATTTTTGCAAAAGTTACAAAAATAATTCCTGCAATTAATACTACAATTGCGCCTACAATAAGGCTCGTATATGACTCAGCGATATTAAATGCGTTGGAGCTTCCTTTTTGCAAATCGTTTTTTGAAGCAATTTTTTTTAATTTTTTTCCAAGTATTTTTGCCATAGATCTTTGGGCAGATCACGTGGCAGGTATTATACAGGTATTTAATTCAAATTACAATAGCCAGGGCTTATTTGCGGGGTGAACGGGACTCGGACCCGCGACCTCTTCCGTGACAGGGAAGCGCTCTAGCCAACTGAGCTACCACCCCCCGTTTATAACCTTTGCTATTTTAGCAAATAATTGAAATCCACACAACAATAAATTAGAATGAATTCATGAGTAATCATGAAATTGCCCGTCTCTTCAGAAATGTTGCTACTGCATATACGATTAAAAACAGTAAAAAATATTACTTTCAAATCGTAGCTTACCAAAAAGCTTCTGAAACGATTGAAGCTCTAACTACCGAAATATCAGATCTATACAAGGAGGGAAAGCTACAGGAGCTACCGAACATAGGCTTGGCTATCAGGTNCAGACTTGAAGAACTGTTTAAGAAGGGCTCCGTAGCGCATTTTGAGGCAGTTTTTAAGGGTATTCCTAAATCTGTCTTTATGCTGACCGATATCCCTACTATTGGGCCAAGAAAAGCCTACAAGCTAGCCACGAAATTAGCTTTAAATGACCCCGAAATGGCCATAGAAGACCTGCTGACCAAGGCGAAGGCCCATGAAGTTGCTAAACTTCAGACTTTCGGAGAAAAATCCGAGGAAGATATACTCAGAGCTATCTCGGAATATAAGGCTGGGAAGGGAAAAACCTCCAGGATGACACTTCCCTATGCGGCAGAAATTGCCGATAAGCTGATCGCCTATATGAGGCTGTCTCCATACGCAAGCCATGCTGTTCCCTTGGGCAGCTTGAGGCGGATGATGCCGACCATAGGAGATATCGACATTGCCGTCCCGTCCGATAGTCCCGAGAAGGTTATTGAGCATTTTACCTCCTACCCATATAAAGAAAGANTTATTGAGGAAGGACCGACCACATCCTCAATTTTGACTTCAGGCGGAAAACAAATTGATCTCATGGTTCAGCCTCCTGAATCTTTCGGATCCCTGCTGCAGCACTTTACGGGCAGCAAAGACCATAATGTTAAACTGCGGGAATATGCCTTAAGAAAAGGCCTGTCTTTATCCGAAAAGGGAATAAAAGATCTAAAAGAAGATGTTCCCATAAAAACCTATACTACCGAAGAAAAATTTTATAATGCACTTGGCATGAGTTGGATTCCTCCGGAAATCAGAGAAGACAAAGGGGAGATAAATCTCGCTCTTTCGCATAATTTACCAAAATTAATTGAGTTATCAGACGTTAAGGGAGATTTACATGTCCATTCAAATTTTCCGATTGAGCCAAGTCACGACTTAGGTCAAACTAACATAAAAGAAATGGCGAAATTTGCGCAACAACTTAAGTATGAATACATTGGTTTCTCTGAGCATAATCCGAGCATTTCTAGACACGCTCCGTCAGCTGTCTACTCCTTAATTGCAAGTAGAAATGANTCTATTGATCAAATTCAGTTGAGTATTAAAGATGTTCGTATACTTAAGTTGCTCGAAGTAGATATTNTAGCCTCAGGAAAACTGGCAATAGATGACAAGTCAATGAATATGCTTGACGGAGCAATTGTGTCAATACATAGTTCATTTTCAATGAATAAGACAGAAATGACCAAGAGGGTTTTGGCGGGACTAAGCCATCCCAAGGCAATAATTTTAGCACACCCGACCGGCAGAATGCTAAATGAACGCAGCGGATATGAATTAGATTTTGATAAGATATTCGACTTTTGTAAAACGAATAACAAGGCGCTGGAAATTAACAGCTGGACCAACAGGCTTGACTTGCCGGATAGTCTTGTCAGGGAGGCGGTCAGTAATGGCGTCAAGCTGGTGATTAATACTGATAGCCATGCTGTAAGTCAGATGACGCTAATGAAATACGGAGTGGCAGTTGCCAGGCGGGGCTGGGCAACAAAAAGTGATATAATTAACACACTTACCTACGAAGAACTTATAACTTGGTTATCTCAAATGCAAAGGGGGTGAAATATATGAATTTAAGTTTAGTCTTAATTATTGCGATTGCCGTAATTGCATTATACGTCTGGAGCGTATACAACTCTTTGGCAACAGGAAAAGTAAGAATCAAAGAAGCTTTCAGCGGAATTGATGTCCAACTGAAAAGAAGAATAGATCTGATTCCCAATCTTGTTTCAACTGTCAAAGGATACGCAAAACACGAAAAAGAACTGCTTGAAAATGTCACAAAAGCAAGAGCATCTTTGATGAGCGCAAAAGGACCTGCTGAAAAAGCAGAATCAGACAGTGCGTTATCAGGCGCTTTAAAAAGTTTGTTCGCAATTTCTGAAAATTATCCTGATTTGAAAGCAAGCAAAAACTTTCTTGAGTTACAACAAGAATTGTCAGATACAGAATCAAAAATTGCCTATGCCAGACAATTCTTTAATTCCAATGTCATGTCGTACAACACAACTTTGGCTAATTTTCCGGGAAATATTGTAGGAAACGCATTGGGATTTAAAGAGGAAGAATTCTTCGCAGCAACAGAAGAAGAGAGAAAAGCAGTAAAAGTGCAATTTTAATATTACATTTAAAACGAAGCGGAGGATACCTTTTTAGATTTTGTTTTTTACATCTAAGTTTTAAGTTTGCAATGAACATATATTCACAAATAACAGCCAACAAGAGAAAAACTTGGCTGATAATTGCGTTATTTATCGCATTTATAACTACAATACTATTTATATACGGCAAAGCTTCGGGCTATGGTTATTCCTATGCGGGAATAGGGTTAATTGTCTCAGGTGTGATGGCTTTCTCAAGTTATTATTTCTCAGATCAGATGATATTGGGTATGTCAAAAGCAAAACAAATCAGGGAAACTGATAATCCTACTCTATTCAAGACAGTTGAAAATCTTTGTATCGGAGCAGGCGTGCCCACGCCAAAAATATATATTATTGATGATTCAGCTCCAAATGCATTTGCAACAGGCAGGGATCCTAATCATTCCGTCATCTGTGTCACAACAGGTCTTTTGGACAAGCTAAATAAAATTGAACTTGAAGGAGTAATCGCTCACGAGTTATCGCACATAAGAAATTACGATATAAGACTTATGGCAATAGTGGTCATTCTGGTCGGATTAGTTGCTCTTCTTGCGGATTTCTTCATGAGAAGCATGTGGTATGGCGGAGGGAGGAGAGACCGTGAAGACAGAGGAAACGCTCAGGGAATATTTTTGTTAATCGGTATTGTCTTGGCAATATTATCTCCCATGATCGCAACCCTAATCCAGCTGGCAGTTTCAAGAAAACGGGAGTTACTCGCAGATGCCTCGGGAGCCCTGCTGACACGTTATCCTGAGGGATTGGCCTCTGCTCTTGAAAAAATCTCCAAAGATACAGAGCCACTGGAAGCTGCCAATAATGCAACTGCGCATTTATATATCGCCAATCCTTTCAAAGGAAAAATCCAAGGCAGCTGGTTTGCGCATCTATTCGACACTCATCCCCCAATCGAAGAACGCATCAAAATCCTCAGATCAATGTAAAATAACGTTATATTGCTTTTTTAGAACAATCTGATATATTTCAAATATAATGACTGAGACTCTTAGACCAAGCTTTCCGCAAGCCGTAGAATTTAATCCAAGAACAAATGAGGAAAAAATTAGAAACCAAGAAATTGCTGGAGCTTTAAATTGTTTTTTAATGATTGAAAGAAAACATGTTGATACAAAACATTTTAAATCAATTATTTACAACGATCCGAAAAACTCCCTTTACGAAATTGCCATTAGCGCTGGAGACAATACCCAAGAGGGTTTTCATGGAATGATTCCAGAAGATTTTGTTTTACCAGCTTATACTTTCAGCGAAGGAAATTATGATCAAACCGCCAATAACAATGACTGGGAACACGATATTAAACCAACTCAAATAGTGGGACCAAACAATTTAATCTATTTCCTTAAAAATATCTATTTTTTTAATTCCAAAGGACAAGCTTTTAAGTATGAATTCGTTCATCCTTCTCTGAGTAACCCTCAAAACAAAGATATCTTTCCAAAAATTGACTTCATCCCATCTGATAAGGATGCCCAATATTCCCATTTAAATATGGTAGATTATGCAATTATTAGAAATGGGTTAATAAAAATTAAAGATTATAAAGTTAAAGCAATCTAGCAAATTACCATTCGAAATCCTCTTGAAGTATAATTAAAATAGTGTTAAATATTTTCGCAATAATAATCGGAAAAGTAATTTCCACATTAAGTGCCACATTTAATCTCGGCTCGGGCTCTACGTGGCCGGGACATATTGCGCTAAGTTCAAATCCAAATTTTATTCGTGAACTAATAATTAAAAACTCAAAACTACAAACTGTTTTAATTGCAGGCACTAACGGAAAAACCACAACGGGAAAACTTATTCAGACTATTCTGGAACAAAACGAAAAATCTGTTTTTCAAAATGCAGCAGGTGCAAATTTAACCAACGGTATTGCCTCTTCTTTGATTTATAACTCTGACTTGTCAGGAAATATCAAAAAAGATATTGCTGTATTTGAAATAGATGAAAACACTTTACCTCTTGTTTTGAAAGAAATTCCAAATCCGAACTATATTATTCTTTTAAATTTATTCCGTGATCAATTGGACAGATACGGCGAGGTAAATACAATTGCCTCAAAATGGAAAAAGGCTTTAGAAAAAATTAGCAATACAACTTTAATATTAAACGCAGAAGACCCTCTAATCGCACATTTAGCATCACACTTGAAAGGTGTGAACGTAAAATATTTCGGAGCAAAAACAGTAAGCGACAGAAAATTTAATCAACATGCATCAGACTCAACCTATTGTCCCGAATGCGGAAATAAATTAATTTATAAAAGTATATTTTTCTCTCATCTTGGAAATTGGTCATGCGAAAAATGTGGGCTCTCTAGCCCTCAAGACAGATTTACTAATTCAACTTATTTCCCCTTAACAGGAATCTACAATGAATACAACACCAACGCTGCTGTTCTTTTGACAAAATGCCTGGGTATTTCTGATGAGAAAATTACAAAAGCACTAAAACACTTTCAGCCCGCGTTCGGAAGACAGGAAATTATTAATTATAAAGGTAAAAATATCCAAATTTTTCTTTCAAAAAATCCTACCGGATTTAATGAGTCTTTAAGAACTATTGTCGCAAATAAAGCAAAAAACGTATTGATAGTTTTAAATGACAGGATACCTGACGGTCGTGACGTCTCATGGATTTGGGATGTTGATTTTGAGAATTTTTCTTCCTTATTTAAGAACGTTACGGTATCCGGGGACCGAACATTCGATATGGGACTCAGACTTAAATATGCAGAATTTGGTAATTTTCAAACGGAAGAAAATTTGTCCAGCGCTATAAACCAGGCAATAAGTAAAACTTCAAAGGATGAAATTTTATATATTCTTCCGACATATTCAGCAATGCTTGAGGTAAGAAAAATATTGACCGGAAAAAAAATACTATGAAAAAATATAAGCTAACAATTGGTTGGCTGTATCCTGAATTAATGTCAACATATGGTGACAGGGGGAATATTATTGTGCTGCAAAAAAGATGCGAATGGCGAGGAATTGATGCTGAGATATTAAAATTTGATTTAGGATTTAAGATTAGTGATTTAAGAAAATGCGATCTGCTGTTTATGGGCGGAGCGCAAGACCGCCAACAGCAGATTGTCGCCGAAGATTTAATGAGCAAAAGAAGTGCCTTGAAAACCATGATTGAAGAAGGCGTTTCCGGATTATATATTTGCGGCGCCTATCAATTCCTGGGAAAATATTACAAAGAAGCCAACGGAACAAAGATTCCTGGACTTGATATTTTGGACTTATACACTGAAAATCCGGGAACTGACGGCTCCAGGTTAATTGGCAATACAATTGCAGAAACGTCTGACGGAAATGTTGTCGGTTTTGAAAATCACGGTGGAAGAACTTGTCTTGGCAAACAAGTTAAACCGTTCGGAAAAGTAATTAAGGGATTTGGAAACAATGGTAAAGACCAAACTGAAGGCGCAATCTATAAAAATAGTTTTGGCACATACTTTCATGGACCAATTCTCCCCAAAAATCCTGAATTTGCTGATTATTTAATAGAACTAGCTTTGAAAAAGAAATACGGCTCCCCTATTATACTTTCCCATCTTGATGATTCTTTAGAAAAGAAAGCCCGCGACGCAATTGCCAACAAGCTTGGTGTTAAGCTATAATTATTGTATGAAAATTGATGTTCCTCATGTTGCCATACTGGCAAATCTTAAACTTGACAATAAAGACATAGTAAAATTTGAAAAACAATTATCAGAAATCTTAAATTATGTAGAAAAACTAAAAGAAGTTAATACGGAAAAAGTTGACGCCACTTCACAAGTTACAGGACTTGAAAACATACTCAGAAAAGATGAAACTTCCACATCTTTAACTCAGGAAGAAGCCTTGTCAAATACAAAATCCCAAAAGAACGGATTACTTAAAGTTAAGGCAATTCTTGAATAATGAATCTAAATCAATTAACAATTAAAGAAGCAAGGGAAGGATTAAGGAATAAGCAGTTTTCATCTGTTGATCTGACGAGAGATTGCCTTACTCAAATAAAAAAACATAATTCAGCTTTAAACGCTTTCATATCAGTCACAGAAGAGGAGGCTTTGATGTCAGCAAAAAAGGCTGATAAGTCAATTGAGGACGGCACAAGCCTTCCACTGCTTGGGATTCCTATCGCATTGAAAGATTTGTTTTCTACAAAAGGAATTAAGACAACTGCGGCATCAAATGTATTAAGAGATTATATCCCTCAATACGACGCGACCGTTGTCAGAAAGTTAAAAGATGCAGGAGCTGTGATTGTCGGAAAAACCAATCTGGATGCCTGGGCGCATGGATCAAGCGGTGAAAATTCTGATTTTGGTCCGACAAAAAATCCATGGAACAAAAATTTTGTGCCTGGAGGATCATCCAGCGGATCCGCTGTATCAGTAGCGTCTGACATGTGTCTTGCCGCTACGGGTACAGATACGGGAGGGTCAATCAGACTTCCTTCCAGCTTCAATAATGTAGTCGGACTTAAACCGACCTACGGAAGGGTAAGCAGATACGGAATTATTGCGATGGCATCCTCACTTGATTCAATCGGCCATTTTACAAAAACTGTTGAAGATTGCGCGACAATTTTCAATATCACAAAAGGCGAAGACATCTATGACGCAACCACTCTTCCGGACGCAACCGAAGATTTTTATAAAAATCTAAATAAGGGAGTAAAAAGAATTAGAATAGGAATTCCAAAAGAATTTGTAGTATCAGGGTTGGATCCTGAAGTGAAGTTGTTGTTTGAAAAGGCTGTAAATACGTTTGCAAATTTAGGAGCAGAGATTACTGAAGTATCGCTTCCCTATACAAAATACGGGATTGCCGCCTATTACATAATTCAGCCCTCTGAGGTGTCGTCAAATCTTGCCCGTTACGACGGAATAAGGTATGGAAATGGACGTGAATCATTCGGTGATGAAGCGAAAAGAAGAATTATGCTGGGAACCTTCACTCTTTCTTCCGGGTACTACGACGCCTATTACAAAAAGGCTATGAGCGTCAGAACCTTAATTAAGAACGACTTTGATAAAGCATTTGAAAAGGTTGAAGCTTTGATCTCTCCTGTCTGTCCGACTTACCCCTGGAAATTGGGCGAAAAAATTAATGACCCCCTTAAAATGTATTTATCGGACGCTTTGACGGTTACGGTAAATATTGCAGGTATTCCCAGCCTTTCTGTTCCTGCCGGATTTTCCAAGGATAAATTACCTTTCGGAATACAAATTATGGGAAAACAGCTTTCTGAAGATCTTTTATTTCAAATAGGAAACTCTTTCGAAAAAGAAACAAATTATTATAAGCAAAAACCCCTCCTTCGCTAAAACTATGGAGGGCAAGCAAATTTATGAAATATAAACCGGTAATCGGACTGGAAGTACACGTTGAACTGAAAACGAAATCAAAAATGTTTTGCAGTTGTTCTGCAGATTATTTCGGTCAAAAACCGAATACCCATACCTGCCCTGTTTGCCTTGGTCTTCCCGGAGCATTGCCTGTCCCCAACCAACAGGCAATTGATTGGTGCGTAATGATCGGACTAGCTTTGAACTGCAAAATCGCAAATTTCTCAAAATTTGACAGAAAAAATTATTTTTATCCTGATCTTCCGAAAGGATACCAAATTTCCCAGTATGACCAGCCATTCTGCCAAAAAGGTTCAATTACGCTTTCTAACAGGAAAGAGATCGGAATTACACGAGTCCACATGGAAGAAGATACCGGAAAGTTGACCCATTCGGGAGATTCTACTCTGATTGATTTCAACAGATCAAGTGTGCCATTGGTTGAGATTGTCACCGACCCTGATTTTGAAAACGCTTCGGAAGTTGTCGAATATCTTAAAAAACTTCAGCAAATAGTCCGCTATCTGGGCGTTTCTGATGCCGATATGGAAAAAGGCAATATGAGATTGGAACCAAATATTTCTTTGAAAAAAGAAAACGAAACAACTCTTCCAAAATTCAAAGTAGAAGTTAAAAATATTAATTCCTTCAGATTTGTCGAAAAAGCCATTGCTTACGAAATTAAGAGGCAAGAAGAAATTTTAAATGAGGGAAAAACTCCTGCTCAAGAAACAAGAGGCTGGAATGAAACAAAAAATGCAACGGTATCACAAAGATCCAAGGAAGATGCAATGGATTACCGATATTTCCCCGAACCGGATATCCCGCCAATTATCTTGAAAGACGAAAAAATTTTAAAACTTCAATCTCAAATGCCGGAGCTGCCTGACGCAAAATTTGAAAGATTGCAAAAAGAGTTTAGCTTATCTTCTTACAACAGCGAGTTAATTACGAAGGACAAGGAAACTGCAGATTATTTTGAAAAAGCGGTTGAAGATGGCAAAAAAGTCTATGTTCCCCCTAAAGATATTGCAAATTTCATTATTAATCAAAAAATTAACCCTTCTGACATTGTCCCCGCGGAATTAATTAAAAGAATTGTATCGGCAAAACAGACGATATCCATAGGAGATAATGCTCTTGACAATATTATTAAAAATGTTTTAGCTGGTAACTCAAAAGCAGTCGAAGATTACAAAAAAGGGAAAACAAATGCGATAATGTTTTTGCTAGGTCATGTGATGCGGGAAGCAAAACAAAAATTAGATACAAAATTAGTAAAAGAAAAGCTGGAAGATAAACTTAAATAAATATGGCAGAATCTGTTGTAGAAATGGCGCCGGCCGAAAGGAAAGAATATGTCGAGGGAAAAATCGACCGATATTCTGATTGGCAGGAAACGCTTGACAGAAAAGTTGAAGAAGGAATTATCAGTAAAGATGACAAAAGAAAAATGATATCTCGGGCGATGGCAGCCAGAGATTTAAAAAAGGAGATTATCGAATATAAAGCAAAGAAAGATAGCTTAACCGGACTTTATAATAGGGATGCGTTTGTTCAGGAATATGCAAAACTAATTAAGAGCGGATCAAAGTTTGCTCTGTTAATAGTAGATCTAGATAATTTCGGAGACGTAAACAATAAGTATACATACCTTGCCGGAAACAGTGTGATTGCGCAAATGGGATTAAATTTTTCTAATAATTTAAGACAGCTAAGGGAAAATGAAGACGAAAATGACTTTATTTGCAGATGGGGCGGAGATGAATTCGTCATAATATTAAAAAACATTGAAAAAACTGAGAATTTGCAGGTTGTCACGGAAAAATTTAAAAAAATGACTTCTGAACGAGCTTTTGCCGTAAATCTTAACGGTGTATATCATGACGTTCCCGCTGAATTCAGTATGGGCGCGGCAGTATATAGAGGCGAGGAGAAGGATGCTTTCTTTGATAAAGTAAATAGTGCTTTAAAACAGGCAAAAACGACCGGTAAAAATAAAGCAGTTGTAATTTAATATTATGTCAGACTTCGTGCATCTTCATAATCACAGTGAATTTTCTCTTTTGGACGGCCTTTCAAAGATAAAAGATATTGTCGCACGCGCAAAGGAGCTAAGTATGAAAGCTGTTGCCATTACAGATCATGGCAATATGTATGGGACAATCAAATTCTACAAAGAGTGTATCGAACAGGGAATAAAACCGATAATCGGGTGCGAAATATATGTCTCCCGAAGAACCCGCCATCAAAAAGAAGCCGGAGTTGATGCAGATTCAAACCACTTAGTTCTTTTGGCAAAAAACAACCTCGGATACAAAAATTTAATGAAAATAATTTCAATAGCCAATCTTGAAGGATACTATTATAAGCCAAGGACTGACATGTCTCTATTAAAAGAGTTCCATGAGGGACTGATTTGTCTGAGCGCTTGTGTGAACGGATATGTTTCTGAGCCGCTTCTACAAAATCAGGAAGAGACGGCGGAAAACCGCGCCAAAACATTGTCAGATATATTCGGACCGGGGAATTTTTATCTGGAACTGCAAAAGCATATTGATGTCCCAGATCAGGATCCTCTAAATGAAAAGCTGATCGCCCTTTCCAAAAAACTAGGTTTACCTCTTGTCGCGACCAACGACAACCATTATGTTAACAAATCCGATGCGGAGGCCCAGGAGATCCTTTTGTGTATTCAGACTCAAACGACTATCGATACCAAAAACAGAAAGCTCTCNATGATCTCCTCTCCGGATTTCTACATGAAATCCCAGGAAGAAATGAAAGGACTATTTATCCAGACTCCGGAAGCCATAGAAAATACTGTAAAAATTGCGGACATGTGCAATGTTGAAATCACGTTAGGGAAATGGATCATGCCTACTTTTTCAGTACCCAACAGCAAAACTCCTGCTGAGTATATTAAAGAGCAGGTCGATGAAGGATTAATAAGAAGATATAAACGTGTGACACCGGAAATTGAAGAGAGAGCCAATTACGAACTTTCCGTAATTTTAAAAAAAGGCTACGAAACATATATTTTGATTGTAGCGGACTTTGTTAANTGGGCTAAGTCCCATGGAATAACCGTCGGTCCCGGAAGAGGATCAAATGCTGGGTCTATCGTCTCATACGCNCTGCAAATTTCTGACGTTGATCCTTTATATTTTAAATTGCCCTTTGAAAGGTTTCTTAACCCGATGCGCCCCTCTCCGCCTGACATAGATTTGGATTTTGCAGACAACAGACGCGATGAGGTCATTGAATACGTAACAAATAAATACGGCAGGGATAAAGTAGCGCAAATAATTACTTTCGGAACAATGGAGGCCAGAGGTTCGGTCAGAGATACCGGACGAGCCCTAGGAATGCCCTATTCCGGTCCGGACAGAATTTCCAAGATGATTCCTCCCGGTTGGCAGGGGCGTGCCATGACAATTGAAAAGGCGCTGGACCAAAGCCCTGAACTCAAATCTGCATACCAAACAGAACCCGGGACCATGAGATTATTGGATCTGGCGAAAAAATTGGAAGGAGTCGCCCGCCATGCATCCATGCACGCCGCAGGCGTTGTTATTGCTGACAAACCGCTAACTGAATACACGCCGCTTCAAAAAGAAACCAACGGTGAAAAAATTATAACCCAATATGATATGTACACTGTCGGTGAAGATGGAGTCGGACTTTTGAAAATTGATTTTTTGGGCCTTAGAAACTTAACGATTATCCAGGAGTCCTTGAGGTTTATTAAGGATAATCAGCAAAAAGACATAGATTTGTCAAAGATCCCCTATGAAGACAAAGAAACATACGAACTGCTTTCAAGCGGAGAGACTACGGGCATATTTCAACTTGAATCAGCAGGTATGAGGCGCTATATAAAAGATTTGAAACCAACCACTATTTTCGACCTTCAGGCCATGGTTGCCCTATATAGACCGGGTCCAATGGCTAATATTCCGGAATTTATCAGAAGAAAGCACAATCCCACCCTTATCAAATATCCTGACCCTAGGCTTTCGGACATTCTGAAAGAGTCCTATGGAGTCATAACATTCCAGGACGATGTGCTTTTAACCGCTATAAAAGTAGCCGGATACTCATGGCTTGAAGCGGATAAATTAAGAAAAGCAATCGGGAAGAAAATTACCTCAGAAATGAAAAAACAACATGACAAATTTGTCGAAGGATGTGTTACCAACGGAATGGTCAGAAAAAAAGCAGAAGAATTTTGGATATTATTTGAGCCGTTCGCCGGATACGGATTCAACAAGGCGCATGCAGCGGGATATGCCACAATCGCGTTCAGGACCGCATATCTTAAAGCTCATTATCCCGTTGAGTTTATGACCGCTTTATTAACTGCAGAATCCCGCGGCACAACCGGACCGGTAAAAAATGAGAAAATCGCCCAGGCAGTTGCCGAATGCAAACGCCTGAAGGTTACAGTACTTCCGCCGGACATCAACAAATCCCAAAGCGATTTTTCAATCGAAAACAAAATAAATATAAGATTTGGATTGACGGCAATTAAGAATGTCGGAGCAGCGGCAATAAAAAGCATCTTGGACGCAAGAGCGGAAGGAAAATTTGAATCGTTTGAAGATTTTTGCTACAGGGTAGATCTTGGACCCGTGAATAAAAAGACAATTGAAAGTTTGATAAAAGCGGGGGCAACAGATATTTTCGGAAGAAGAGCCAGCCTGCTAATGAAATATCCTGAGATTGTAGGAAAAGCTCACAAAAAAAGAATTCAAGAAAAAGAGGGGCAAACAAGTCTTTTCGGTGAAGCGGATGAAATAAAAATTGAAAATAAAAGTATTAATGAAACAGTTGAAGATTTTTCTGAAAACGAAAAACTTGCTTTTGAAAAAGAATTTCTAGGACTATATTTAACGTCCCATCCGCAACTTGATAATCTCATGCATGTTAAAAACCTGATTACCCACGGGCTCGATTTGTTGGCAGAAGAAAAAGAGGGCACCAGGATAAAAATCGGAGGGATTATCGAGTCATTAAGAAGAATATTTACAAAGAGAAATAATAGCGAAATGGCCTTTTTGGTAATATCTGATGAAAAAGGATTGTCGGTTGAATGCGTTATTTTTCCACGGGTGTTTGAGCAATATAAACATCTACTGGTAAAGGATTCTGTAATAATTGTTGAAGGGCACTTAGATACAAAAAACGACAGACCGGCAATTATTGCCGAAAAAATAAGCCAAGTTAATCATTCAACTTCTTGACATAAATATCCATTACAATTAAAATTGTAATCATTATGCCGACATTAGCGCCGGAAATTATTTTTAAAATTGGATTTTTCCCGGTCACCAATACTTTTCTGGAGATTCTCCTTGTTGATGTCATATTGATCGGACTCGCCTATTACGTAAGTAAAAGGGTTACTTTGATTCCGACAAATCCGTTGGCATCGATGGCCGAGTATACGATTGAAGGATTTTATGGTTTAACGGAGTCCATTAATCTTAAAGCTGCCTCCAAAATTTTTCCCTACTTCATGAGCTTCTTTTTGTTTATACTGATTGCAGATTGGAGCGCGCTAATTCCGGGAATAGGTTCTATAGGGTTTTTCCACGGACACGAATTTATCCCCATCTTAAGAGGCGGAACAAGCGACCTGAATACTACTCTTGGCCTTGCGCTAGTTTCTTTGGTGTCTACACACGCGTTAAGTATTAATATTACGGGAATCAAAGATTANCTCGGCAGATACTTCTCTCTTAATCCGATAATGCTTTATGTCGGAATACTTGAACTGGTTTCCGAAATAACTAAAGTCATTTCTCTTTCTTTTAGGTTGTTTGGGAATATCTATGCGGGAGAAGTGGTAATCGGAACGGTTTCGTCAATATTTGCTTTTGTATTTCCCCTACCCTTCATGGCGTTGGAGATTATAGTTGGTTTTGTCCAAGCTCTTGTTTTCTCGATGTTAACAATGGCCTTTATGGCAATCCTGGCAACGCCGCATCACGAAGAAGCCCATCAGAAGTAGTTGCCTGAAAATAAAAGATAGTGTAAAATAGATAAATTAACATAAAGGAGGTGAATTATGAATTTTAGTATATCTGGAGGTTTGGTCATGGCCCTCGGAGGAATTTTTCCCGCAATAGCAATCTGCTTTATTGGTGCAAAAGCTATGGAAGCGATCGGAAGAAATCCCGAAGCAGGTGCAAGAATTTTACCCGCAATGTTATTGAGCATGGCATTCGCTGAAGCAATCGCAATTTATTCCTTAATTCTCGCTTTTAGCGGAAAATAACATTCGGAAACAAGAAGATTCTTTGAATTTATGGAAATAGTTAATACGTTCGGATTAAATCCTGTACTTTTAGGTGCTCAAATTGTCAATTTTTTAATAATATTTTTTCTCTTAAAAAAATTCTTATATAAACCGGTTCTGGAGATGCTAAAAAAAAGACAGAGTGCCATAAAAGAAGGCTTGAAGCAGGCAGAAGAAGCAAGAGTCAGGCTTGAACAAGTAGTTGTGGAGGAGACTAATATTTTAAGACAAGCCCAACTGCAATCCAAAAAAATTATTGAAGATGCAAAATCGGAGTCAACCGAAATCGCCAGGAAAATGAGCGAGGAAACAAGGAAACAAACGGAAAAATTAATTAGCGACACCAGGGAGCAATTGGCAAGAGAGTCAGTAAACGTAGAGAAGAAGCTTGCTCTGAAAACAGGAAATTTGGCAGTAACATTGTTGGAGAAGGCGCTAAAGGACTTTTTCTCAGCTAAAGAGCAGAAAGAAGTTATGTCAGAGGCTTTAAAGAAAATAAAAAAGAATTCTTAATATGAACAAGCATATCGTAGACAAGCTTATTTTGAGAAGCTATAAGGATAATTACCTTGACGAGAAAACCGTCAATAAAATTGCCTCCCTTCTCAACAAACAGGATCTTAAGACATATATTAATGGCTTGAAATTGGAGGAAATGAAAAAATGCCTAATTGTTTCCAGCCCTGTAGACAATCAAAACTTAGACGAATTTAGAAAATTATTTCCCAATAAGAAAATAGTACTTAAAAAAGACACCTCTCTTATGCTTGGGGTGCGGGTTATAGACAATGACATCGTGCACGAATTTACTTTAAAAAGTTCTTTTGATAAAATTTTAAATTATATAGAACATAACTATGATTGATGATAATAAAATAATTGAAGCGTTAGAAAAGAAATTGATGACATTTGGCGGAAATGCCAAAACTCAAAATGTAGGAACGGTTACCAAAAATACTGACGGTGTAATAATTGCAACAGGGCTCTCGCGCGCATTCATGGGAGAAAAGGTAGTTTTTCAGGATGGTAATGCGGGAATGGTTTTGAATTTGGATGAAGACAGCGCCTCTATAATACTTCTTGATGAGGCTTCAAAAATTAAGGAAGGAGATACGCTAAAAACAACAGGGGAGACACTTTCGGTTGAGGTATCGGAAGAGTTGCTGGGACGCGTTATTGACCCGCTCGGAAATCCCTTGGACGCCAGATCGAGGATAAAAAAAGGCAAAAAGATGCCTTTGGAAAAAATTGCCCCCGGAGTTGTCCAAAGAGAGCCAGTTTCTTCCCCTCTCAAAACAGGGATTAAAACAATAGACGCAATGTTCCCAATCGGACGCGGACAGAGAGAACTAATTATCGGAGACAGACAAACCGGTAAAACGGCGATTGTGATTGACACGATAATAAACCAAAAGTTTAATAAAAAACCTGTTATTTGCATTTATGTAGCTGTCGGGCAAAAAAGAAGCACAATCGCCCAGGTTATTGACAGATTATCTTCAGAAAATGCCTTAAGCTATAGCATCGTGGTATCGGCAAGCGCCTCCGATCAGGCAAGCCTGCAATATCTTGCACCGTATGCAGGATGCGCTATCGCAGAATACTTTCTGGAAAAAGGTAAGGACGTCTTGGTTGTTTTTGACGACCTTACCAAGCATGCCTGGGCATATAGACAAATTTCCTTGGTCCTTAGGCGTCCGGCCGGAAGAGAGGCTTACCCCGGAGATGTTTTCTATCTTCATTCAAGACTTTTGGAAAGGTCGGTAAAATTAAATAAAGAAAATGGAGGAGGATCAATAACCGCTCTCCCGATTATCGAGACGCAAGCTAATGACATATCAGCTTATATTCCGACCAACGTTATTTCCATTACTGACGGTCAAATCTATCTTCAGACAGATCTTTTCAATGCAGGTATTAGGCCCGCAGTAAACGTCGGACAGTCAGTGTCCAGGGTCGGTAGCGCCGCTCAGACGCCGACAATTAAATCAGTATCCGGCAAATTGAAGCTCGAACTTGCTCAGTATAGCTCGCTGGCGGCATTTGCCCAGTTTGGAAGTGAATTAGACGCAGCCACACAAAAACAGTTGGACCGCGGGAGAAGATTGACAGAAATCCTAAAGCAGCCGCAATTCACACCTTTGACAGAAGATTTAGAGGTGCTAAGTATTTACGCCGTAACCAGCGGCCTGATGGATGACGTACCGATAGAGAATTTTCAAAGGTTTGAAAAGGAAATGCATGAATTTGCAAAAAAGAATTATCAGAAAGTATTAGAAGAACTATCAACGGGTGAAAAGCCGACCGAACAAACCCTAAAACAAATATCAAAATTGGTCGGAGAATTCAAGAAAAGATTCGAATAATATGGCAAACCTTTTATCATTGGCAAGAAGAATTAAGGCTGCGGGCAATGTTTCCAAGACAACCCGCGCAATGCAGATGATTTCAGCATCAAAACTCAAAAAAGCGCAAGACGCAACGCTTGCGGGAAGACCATATGTTGAAAAACTTTTATCAATGTCCCAGAGCGTCCTAGGTAAGACGGGTAAATTCACTCATGAATACATGGAAAAACGAAGTATTGATAAAACTTTGGTAATTGTTATTGCTCCTGATAAAGGACTTTGCGGAGGCATGATTACTAATCTTATCCGTGAAATTGTAAATATTGATTCTCAAAATCCAAACAGCATCTATCTGACGATTGGTAAAAAGGTTGAATCGGCAATTGCAAAATTAAACAAAGAAATTGTTGCTTCGTTCAAATTCGGAACTATACTTCCCCCCTTCAGCACAATTTTTCCGATCGTAAAAATTATTGACGAGTATTTTTTGGGACATAAAGTTGGAAGCGTTAAAATTATTTCTTCGAAATTTATCAGTGTTTTTTCTCAAAAACCACAATTAGACACCCTCTTACCCATAGAAGTATCAAAATCAGAAAAAAATTTGTTCAGTCTTTTTGAACCGGCTCCGGAGAAACTACTTCCACCATTGCTACGCCATCTTCTGGAAATGACTGTTTATCAGCATCTTCTGGAAAGCTATGCCTCGGAACAAGGCGCAAGAATGGTTTCAATGCAAAATGCCACAGACAACGCAATGGATATTGTCCTAGACCTAAGGCTTGAGTATAATAAAGGACGTCAAGAAAAAATCACCAACGAAATTCTGGATATCGGAGGCGCTGCTTTCTCGTTTGCATATGAATAAAAACTTAGAAGGAATTATTGTTAGAATCTCTGGCCCAATCGTTGATGTTCGTTTTGCGGATAACCCTCCGCCGATACATGAGGCTTTAGAGGTAAGTTTAAAAGATAATTCAAAATTAATCTTGGAGGTTGCCTTTTCGATAGGAAATAACGAAGTAAAAACTCTGGCAATGGGTACTACTGACGGATTATCAAGAGGAATGAAAGCCAAACGAACCAACTCTCCAATAAAAGTTCCTGTCGGAATTCCGACCCTTGGAAGAATTTTCAACGTTTTAGGAGCGACTATTGACGGGAAGGCATTCAACGCCAAAGATAAAAGCCTAAGCTTTAACCCGATTCACAGAGAAGCGCCACCCCTGATGGAACAAGAAACTAAGCCACACGTTCTGGAAACCGGCCTCAAAGTTATAGATCTTATTGCGCCTTTTACAAAGGGAGGGAAAGTAGCAGTTTTCGGCGGAGCAGGAGTCGGAAAAACAGTCATCGTTAAGGAGCTGATTCGCAATATCGCCAAAGAACATCAGGGACATTCAGTTTTTGCCGGAGTCGGAGAAAGAACTAGAGAAGGAAACGACCTTTGGCTTGAAATGAAGGAAGCTAAAGTTATGGACAAAACAGTCATGGTATTTGGGCAAATGAACGAACCTCCCGCGAATAGGATGAGGATTGCCTTGACGGCCCTGACAATGGCGGAATATTTCAGAGACGTAAAAAGAGAAGACGTATTACTATTTATTGATAATATCTTCAGGTTTGCTCAAGCAGGCAGCGAAGTATCAGCTCTTTTGGGAAGAATGCCTTCCGCCGTCGGATACCAACCAACACTGGCTTCTGAGATGGGAGAACTCCAGGAGAGAATCACCTCAACCAAAAAAGGATCTATCACGTCAGTTCAGGCTGTTTATGTTCCTGCAGATGACTATACCGACCCTGCACCCGTCACAATTTTTGCCCATCTTGATGCTACGATTAACCTAGAGCGTTCTATTGCAGAACAAGGCATTTATCCGGCTGTCGATCCCCTGGCGTCAACCTCAAGGATCCTGGACCCGAACGTGGTAGGAATGGAACACTACAATGTTGCCCGAGGCGTACAAAAAGTCCTGCAGAGATACAAGGATCTGCAAGACATTATTGCAATTCTGGGCATAGACGAGTTATCAGACGAAGATAAGCTAACTGTCGCAAGAGCCAGAAAAATCCAGAAATTCTTAAGCCAACCCATGTTTGTAGGGGAAATATTTACCGGCCANCCAGGAAGATATGTAAAAATTGAAGACACGGTNAAAGGATTCAAAGAGATTTTGGAAGGAAAACACGATTCTCTGCCTGANAACGCATTTTNTATGNTCGGAACAATTGATGAAGCAGTTAAAAACGGAGCTAAAGACAGTCAAAAATGAACCTTCTTCTAGAAATAATCACCCCTGAAAAAGTAATTTTTAAAGACGAAGTTCAGGAGGTAGTCGTGCCGACATCCGAAGGAGAAATTGCAATTCTTCCCAACCATATCAATCTTCTGACTCAAGTAAGTCCGGGAGAATTAATCATCAAAAAGGGCTCGACCCAACACTCTCTGGCTATAACGGGTGGCTTTCTTGAGGTAAATCAAAATACGGTTAGCATNGTTGCCGAGTATGCTGTGAAAGCGCAAGATATTGAAGTTGCACGAGCAATGGAGGCCAAGAAACGTGCTGAAAAATTAATGAACGAAAAAACAACGGATAATGAATTAAAGATTGCGGAAGCAGAAATGCTTAAGGCAATTTTGGAACTTAAGATTGCCACGAAACACAAAAGAAGAGCCGTATAAAAATTTCTCTTTATTCAAGTTCTGCAAATTGCTCTTTTGGAAAAAATTTAATACAATTATGCATGCGCCGATGTGGCTCAGTGGTAGAGCGAGTGTTTCGTAAACACTAGATCGTGAGTCCGATTCTCACCATCGGCTCAAGCGAATTATACCAATGATAAGATCAAGACTTTCAAAAAGGCTGGAACAAAAAAGCAAAAAGAACCTTGCTTTTAGCGTGATTGGAATTATTATTGTAATTTTTCTGATGTTTAAATTCGGAATTCCCGTACTTGCAAATCTTAGCTCCTTCCTGTCCGGCTCTAAAGGAAAGAGCGATATCAGTTTTCAAACTCCAACTTTTGTTGCCCCCCCTGTCCTTGATTCATTTCCTGAAGCAACGTCAAGCGCCAACATTCAAATCTCGGGAATAGCTTTAAAAAATCAAACAATAAATTTATACGTTAATGACAATCTGACTGATATTACTAAAGCCGGAGATGACGGAAAGTTTGTATTCAAAACAATGCTAAAAGCGGGAGAGAGCACAATAAAAGCCAAAGCTTTGTTAAACAATAAAGAAAGTGATTTTTCCAACATATTGGTAACTTCGTTCAAAAATGCGCCACCGTCTTTGAATGTCAATTCGCCGACAGACGGACAATCGTTTTCTAAAGAGCAAAACGTTGCGGACGTAACAGGAACAACAGACCCGGATGTGAAGGTGACTGTAAATGGTTTTTGGGCGATAACAGATGTTG